>JGI12635J15846_10000002_pt1 | contig 127815 bp, 102 predicted proteins | sample BlaSpr_A8_OM2_M2_FD_15846 | JGI IMG/M metagenome (IMG submission 15846)
GCTCTTCTGCATCTGCTGGTTAGCCGGTTTGTAGTTACCCGCCTCTGTCCGCCCCGCAATCGCCAGCCGATTCCAAGCATTAATCGCCGCCACAGCCAGCGTCAAATCCGCCAGCTCCTTCTCCGAGAAATGTTTACGCACCTTTTCATAGACCTCGTCGCGCACATGACCTTCCCATAGCTTCGTAACCGCCTCCGCCCAAGCCAGCGCCGCCCGCTCACGCTCCGTGTAATACGGAGACTCTTCCCATGCATCCAGCCCATAAAGCCGCTGTTCGCTTTCACCCGCCGCCCGCAGATCCTTCCAGTGCATGTCAATGCAATACGCACAACCGTTCACCTGCGAAACCCGCAGCTTGACCAGATCAAGCAGGGATAGGTCGAGGCCGCATTGATGAAGATAATCCTCCAGCCCTAGCATGGCCTTGTAAGCGCCCGGCGCCACTTTCATATAAGCAATTCGAGTTTCCATAACCCCTCCTAATTGTTCTGCCCGGCCTTTTTCGATGATGCCCAAATCGGTTGTGATCCAGAGCTCAGCCCAGCTTGGCTGCCGACCCCTTCAGACTTTAAGATGTATGCGAAATGGAAATCCTCGAGCCGCTCGACATCGCGTCCTGGCAAGGGCCGTTCTCTCCACCCGTCATCTCCAAAGCTGCGGACGCCCTCGAAACCGGCAAGCTCCTCTATGCGTCACAGCTCCCCTTCGAACTCTCCGAAGCCGAGCGTCGTTTTCTCTCTCCCGATTGCCTGGACGCCACCTCAAAGAACATTAGCTTCCGTCCCCACTCCAGGGCTCTGAAGGGTACGAGGTACAAGGGTTCCGACCGCGCCAGTTTGCTGGCCGTAATGCAGCGCTATTACACCCAAGCTTCCGCCTTGATCAAGGCCTTATGTCCCGCTTATGGCGATCATTTAACAGCAGGATTCACCAGCTTCCGCCCCGCCGAGATTGCCGGCCGTTCCACCTCCTGGCGCCACGACGACACCCGTCTGCACGTCGACGCCTTTCCCTCGCGCCCCTTACAAGGCCTCCGCATTCTTCGCGTCTTCACCAACGTCCATCCGCAGCAGCCCCGCGTTTGGCGCGTTGGAGAAAAATTTGACAGTGCCGCCGCCAATTTCCTTCCCGGAATCACCCCGCCACGCCCGGCTGTGACCTCGCTCCTATACCGGCTGCGTATCGTGAAAGGGAAGCGCTCCGCCTATGACCACTTCATGCTCGGCATACACGACCGCATGAAGGCGGATGACAACTATCAGTCGAAGGTCCCCCAAACCAGGCTCGCGATCCCGTCTGGCACTACCTGGATCTGTTACACGGATTCCGTCTCCCACGCCGCCATGTCCGGCCAGTTTGCCTTTGAGCAGACCTTCTATTTGCCCGTGACCGCCATGAAAGACCCCGAGCGTTCGCCCCTGCGCGTCCTGGAACGCCTGCTGGACCGCAAGCTGGCCTAAGGCTCTATAAACGCCGAAGAATGAAGCGGTGGGTTCCCCCCTGCCGCCGTGCCCCCCGTGGTTAGCTCTGGCTCAAGGCACGATTCCCGAAAAAGGTCCGATCCGGCAAGTTACCAACCAGTATCGACGGTTACTCTTACCAAGAGGTCATCCTCCCTACGCAATTGGGCCATGTACTGTCGTGTCCTCCTCCCGTACTCTCCTTGTACCAAGTCCCTCTAGCACTGGAGCCCAGATGAAGTACCTACTTTCGTTGATCGCGCTCACCGTTGTTTCGACGAGCGCTATGCAAGCGCAAAACTTCCTGGCCACCAACACCGCTCCGCTGCCCGAGGCTCCCGTCCAGCAGCCTTTCCTGACCATCGAAAATAAAGTCAACCTCAGCATCCTCGCCGGATTCGTTGCCGTCGACGCCATTACAACGCAGCGCGGCCTCAACGAGGGTCTCCGCGAAATGAATCCAGTCATGCGCCCCTTCGTCACCCGCGGCGCCGCCGGCGAAGCGGCCGGTTCGGCTTTGGGTTACGGCGCAGCCGTTGGAGCGGTTTACCTGCTGCATCGCACCCACCACTACAAAGCCGAACGCATCACCATGCGCCTGATGGTAGCTGGTGAAGGCGGTTTCGTAGCCAACAACATCATTGCGATTCGCTAACAGTCGTTGGCGGAGAAGGTCTTGATCTGGGGAGCGCCGGCATCCTGCCGGCTGCCCGCGAGCCTGCGCTGAGCTTGTCGAAGGGGCGTCCCGCATCCGCCGACGCAGTTCAACCTGCGGCAGATTGCTGCACGACTCCGACACAGCTTTACAGCTGTCTGGAAACGCGCCTTTGTCTTTGTTTTTGGGTGGCGCAGCGGTTCACCGCTGTGATAAAAGCCTTGTTTTCAACTACGGCTTCAGCCGCTGGGGTAACTGCCGCATATGCTCATGAGTTTTCAGCAATTGGTTCGTTCGCTGAAGCGCCCTCGTGAGCATCGGAAAAATCGCCCCTCCCGATTCGCTAACCAATCCCGCTTCCACGTTATAATTCCATTGGGGAGCCAGAATTTCTGAAAAGAAATTCTGCCATCGTCCAATCTGCAATCGCGCGAAGAATCGCCCACCCAGTTCCGCGACAGTCGTGAGCGAAGGAGTCTTGATGGCCATTCAGAAGACGGACAAAATCTGGCACAACGGCAAGTTTATCGACTGGGATGACGCCACTCTCCACGTGATGTCTCACGTCGTTCACTATGGGTCGTCGCTTTTCGAGGGTGTTCGCTGCTACGCGCTGCCGAGCGGACCCGCTATTTTCCGCGCCTCCGAACACATGCAGCGCCTCATCGACTCCGCCCGCATTTATCGCATCGAGCTCTCTTTCACGCACGATGAGCTCGTCCGCGGCATGGTAGAACTGGTCACGCATAATGCAGTCTGGCCCTGCTACATCCGCCCTGTGGTTCTCCGCGGCTATGGCGAGGTCGGCGTCAATCCCTTCAACTCGCCCACCGAAATTTACATAATCAATTATCCCTGGGGAAAGTATCTCGGCCACGACGCGAGCGAAGGTGCCGACGTCTGCATTTCATCCTGGACGCGCATCGCCCCGAACACCTTGCCCACCATGGCCAAAGCCGGCGCCAACTACATGAACTCGCAGCTCATCAAGATGGAAGCGATTATGAACGGCTACGCTGAAGGCATCGCTCTCGACGTAAACGGCTTTGTCAGCGAGGGCTCGGGCGAGAACCTGTTCGTCGTTCGCAACGGAGTTTTGCAGACCGCTCCACTGGGCAACTCCGTGCTCCCCGGTATCACTCGCGATTCAGTTCTTCAGATCGCGCGCGACCTCGGCATCAGAATCATCGAGCAGCAGATTCCGCGCGAATCGCTTTACATCGCCGACGAAGTTTTCTTCACCGGCACCGCCGCCGAAATTACTCCCATTCGCTCGGTCGACAAGATCAAGATTGGCAAAGGCAGCCTCGGCCCCATGACCAAATCTTTGCAAGCCGAGTTTTACGGCATCGTCCGCGGCGAGAAGGCGGATCGCTACGACTGGCTCACTCCGGTCCCAGTAGGAGCGAAGCAGCCGGTAGCCGTATAGGGGTCGAGCACCGACCCCATCAGCGGAGTTCGTGCCGGTAAGCTTCAATCTCTGCTCTCACCATCGCTAGATCGTTTCCCCATAAATTTGCCGGCTCAATCTCGTCGTTTGTGTCCGCATCGAACCCCTCGTCGGGACGTGCGAACTCGTTGAACTGGTGAATGATCAGGAAGATAGGTTCAAGCTGCTTCGCGTAGACCATGAAGGCATCGAACGTATCGTAGTTCCCATCATTGCCATAACGCAGAGCGTCGTCCGGACAATAAGGCGGTGAGTTTTGACTAGGGCAGCCCCATCCGTCCTGCCCCGCGGTGGCAATCGAAGCGGTGAAGTTCTCCACTCTCGAGCCCACTTGATTGTAAGAAGGATAGTACGGGCAGACCGGCTCTGTGCAAGTGGTATTGAGCCGGTCAACCCAACTCCAAAAACCATAGGCAGGATTGATTTCCACCGGCCCCGTGGGCGTGCCCTGCGTGGCCCATAGACCTGGCTGGCTATCCAGATATCCGGCAATCAGTTTGAACGTATATTTCTGGTTGATTTCTGGATGACGCTGCAAAAACTGTTCGATCCGAAACCACAGTGGATGATCGCTGGGATTCGGGTCCTGCGCAGCGCCCAGGAAAATGAGCATCAGCGGCTTGCCTTCATAAATCACGTTGTGCTTCGGATAGCGCTCCATGAGCGCGCCAAAATATGCAATCTCCTTTTCGAGTGCGTTCTTCCCATCTTGATCCGGAATCAAAACATTCTGGTCGATACCTCCGAGCTGAGGAATCAGCTTCAGCGGAGTGCCCAATCCCGACCATGCAGGATAGAGATTGCCGGTATTGTCACGAATCTTCTGGTTATAAGTACGGAAGGACGGGCTACAATTTCTGACATATTTCTCGACGAACCACTCGCTAGCGAAGATACAGCTCACATTATTCGTCAAGTCAGCGACTACGGCATCAATGCCCAGGTTCTCTAACCACTGCACGTGCTTCTTGATAATCGCCGGATCGGCGCTGTCATAGCCGCCGCCCACCGCTTGCATATCCGCCGACTGCAATAGCGGCATGGCCGGGAACCCTTGAAAAGTCACGGCTTTCGGGCCAAACCAGGCCTCGTACTCCATGACCACCACGTGGCTGCTGTCATTAACAACCAAGGGCCCTGCGGGCTCTGTAGATGAGGCGCCGGCGAACGAGCCGACAAGAAAAACGGCAAGCCCCAGCAAAGCGCAATGAACAGGGCTTCCGCGCAGACGCAATAACAAAACATCCTTAGACATGCTATTCCCCGGCACCGCTACGACAGCAATCATAACCCGCGACTGATCGCAATGTTCCGCAGAATCTGCAGAGGTTTACTCCGCCCAGGCTCCCCAGGCTAGTGCCCTTCTAATCTAGCTTTAGAGGCATGGAGACCCCCCTTTGATCGCCGCCACCCGCGCGCGGCTCTTTTCAGCGCGAATGGTTTCCCGCAACCCAAACCGCTGCCTATGCCCTAATGGTCCCGTTACCTCCGTCATCTCGTCCGCCGCGCCTATTCCTGTGATGATAACCACGGTAGCTGGAGTCCTGCCTTCATGAATATCGACGACTTGCTGCGTATGGCCATGGAGCGCCGCGCTTCCGACTTGCACCTCAAGGTCGGAAATTATCCTCACCTACGCATTGATGGCGATCTGGTGCCGCTGACTGATCAAGCCCGCGTCTCCGCCGAAGACATGTTGAACATGGCTTTCAGCATGATGTCGGCCCGCCAAAAGCAAAAATTCAAAGAGACCACGGAAATCGATATGGCCTACGGTGTCGCCGGCCTCGGTCGCTTCCGTGTGAACGTCTTTCAACAACGCGGCAATGTCGGCCTGGTGCTCCGCGTCATTCCGACCAAGATTCGCGCTCTCGACGAGTTGTTTCTGCCGAAGGTAGTCGAGCAGATCTGCGACATGCCGCGCGGCCTCGTGCTCGTCACCGGCGTCACCGGCTCGGGCAAATCGACCACCCTCGCCGCCATGGTCGATCGCATCAACTCGACTCGCGCCGAGCACATCATCACCATCGAAGACCCCATCGAATTCCTGCATCGCGACAAAAAGGGTTACGTGAACCAGCGCGAGATCGAGGTAGACACGCCGTCATTCGGCGCCGCCCTCCGCGCTTCTCTGCGTCAAGATCCGGACGTGATTCTCGTCGGCGAAATGCGCGATCTCGAAACCATCGGCACCGCCCTCCACGCGGCCGAAACCGGCCACATGGTTTTCTCCACTCTCCACACGCTCGACGCCGTCGAAAGCATCAATCGAATCATCGCCATCTTTCCACCGCCCGAGCAGAAGCAGATTCGCCTCCAGCTCGCCGCCGTATTACGAGCCATCGTGAGCCAGCGCCTGGTGCGCCGTTCGGACGCCGAAGGCCGCGTGCCGGCGGTCGAAGTCATGATCACCACGGCGTACATCCGGGAATGCATCCTCGTCCCCGAGAAAACACGTGCCATCCGCGACGCGATTTCTTCCGGCACATCGCAATACGGCATGCAAACCTTCGATCAATCGCTCTGGGATTTGTTCCAGGCAGGCCTGGTCAATTACGAGACCGCTCTCGAGAGCGCCTCGAATGCCGATGAGTTCAAACTGCGCATGCAGGGAATCGCATCAACCGCCGACATTTCCCGCCAGTCCATGCAGTCAGCTGGCTTTGGACGCTAGAAGTTTGGAAATTGAAAACTTTGAAGTTGGGCGCGCTAAAACGCGCTCGTTTTTTTGCACGGCAGACCTTCACAGTGCCTTCGACATTCGCACCAGGTGGACAGGAATCTTAGTAATCTGATCTGCTGGAAACGGCAGTGTCCCGTTCTCAACATACCCAAAGCGCTGGTAGTAGCCGGGCAACTCCTGGCGCACATTCACAAAAGTAAGATCCATGAACCGGCATCCGGCCGAGCGGCAATGCTCTTCAGCGGCCGCGATCAGCCGGCCGCCGATTCCCGACCGTTGCCGCTTCGGATCGATAGCCAGTAACCCGAAGTAACCTCTTTCCCCACGCAATTCGGTATAAACGCAGCCAACCAGCTCTCCATCGTCGAACATCATCAGGAATTCTCCCTGGTGAAGAAGCGCAGCGACTTTCTGGGGATCGGTGCGATCCGCAGTGGCAAAAAAACGCTCTGAGCGAAACGCATCGTTGACCAGGCGCGCAATGGCGGCAGCGTCGGCGGATTTGGGGCTACGGATTTGTAAAGAGTCAGGCAACGATGGAGATTTTACTTCAACCGCAAATGGTGGTGTTTGCGCTTCCTTTGGGTGGGTTGGCGCCCACCCATTCTCCGTCCAGTCCGATTTTCGTTCGCCAGCACCTTCCGAGGCAGTTTATTTCTCCCATGTCCTGAACCAAGTAAACTCGCGCCTTTCCGGCGTCGGGCTGAACCAGCGTGTGTCGGGATTCATCCTGCTTCACCTCGAATTTGAGTAGTGGATCGCATTCTGTGCTCGTGCGTGATGTGGTCCCGCCGTGGGGCTTGGGTTATCGTTCAAGGGAGAACTCCGTTCAGAACACCCGCCACCCAACTCTACGCCTACAACTGCCAATGTTGCATCGTCGGTTTGGTGTCCCCGGGAGAAGCCATCGACAGTGTCGAAGATTAAATTGACGAGATCTCCGGCGCCTTGAGAGCATTGCGCTCCGCAGACGGCTGCTTGCAGTAAGCCCTGAACTCCCCATTCCTCACCGTCCTGATTTGTCGTTTCGATGAGTCCGTCAGTAAAGGCGATCACCAGATCACCGGCTTCGAGCTTTACGATGCCCTCCTCGTATTCCGAATCGGCGAACAGTCCAACTGGCGCACCACCCGTTTCCAGCCAATGCCTGGAACCATCTCGCCGAATGACGACCGGCGGATTATGGCCGGCATTTACATAGCGCAGAGTGCGGGTCGATCCCTCGAGTACACCATAGAATAAGGTTGCATATCGGTCCTCGGCTGAGGAAACGTATGCCTGATGATTCACGACCTTGAGCAGCGCGGACAAGTCATCTCCCGTGAACAGTGCCGCTGTCCGGAGCGAAGACTGCACATTGGCGATCATGAGTGCTGCGGCCAGACCTTTGCCCGACGCATCCCCAACGACCACTGCCAGGCGATCATTGTTCAGCGGGATGAAATTGTAGCAATCGCCGCCGATCGCCCGAACCTGACGGCAGCGGGCGCTATAGTCCAAGAAATCTCTAGCCGCGCACGGCGCCTGCATAAAGCCCTGTTGCACATCGCAGGCCAGTACCCAGTCCTGGCTAACGTCCACTACTATTTCGTCGGTTGTCATTTTCCCGCCTCCACATGTAGGTCGGTTCTGCCGCTCCGAAATCGACATCACGTGGTGACTTTTGGCCCATAAAATATTTCTCAGGAAGATGTAGAGAATGGCACGCCGGCTCCGACTACAGGATGAAAGCGCAGATCGCAGGCGCTATAACAAGAAACATAGGAGCAAAAGGACATGAAATACATTTTGCTGATGTCAGGCACGAAGGCAGGCGTTGAGGCGTATCACGCCTGGTCGAAACAAGATATCGAGGCGCATATGGCCGTTCTGCAGCGCATCAACAAGGACCTCACCGAGTCCGGAGAATTGGTCGCGACACAGGGCTTGGCTGAACCGAAGGAAGCCAAGGTCGTGCGCGGCGAGAAGAACGGCGTCCCCGTCACCGACGGCATTTTCCCCGAATCGAAGGAATTTCTGTTGGGCTACTGGATCGTTGATGTTCCGAACGCCGAGCGCGCTTATGCCGTCGCGGGACGGATTTCCACCGCATCCGTAAACATACCGATTGAGGTGCGGCAGTTTCATACCCCCTAGAGCCAGATCCCGATAAACCAATGTCGAGAACGCAGCGTCGGCTGCGACTTGCGCCTGAAGACACCGGAACAGATGCTGAATTAAATCAAAGGAGCGAGACGATGAAATACATTCTGATGATGAACACAATGAAGGCTGGGCATGGTGTGCCAGAATGGCCCCAGAAAGACCTTCAGGCGCACATCGCCTTTATGCTAGGTCTCAACAAAGAGTTGCACGAACGTGGAGAATTCGTGTCGGCGGAAGGGCTGTCGTTTCCCGACCAGGCGAAGCTGGTGCGAGCAGGCAAGGATGGCCGGCCCGCCACCGACGGCATTTTCCCTGAATCCAAAGAGTTTCTGGCCGGCTTCTGGATTATTGATGTCGACAATCCACAACGAGCATATGAGATTGCCGCAGAGGTGTCCGCCGCGCCAGGCCCGGGTGGTGCGCCGTTGAACATGCCGATTGAAGTACGCCCGATCATGAGTGGACCGCCGCCGGATATGCTGTAAAACGGAGCTCCGATGATCAAGAAATGGGATGCGACTTCCGAGCACCTGTTGCGTGAACTCACGCCGCAGGTGCTCGGCGCCGTCGCTCGGCGCTTCCGGGATTTTTCATCGGCCGAGGATGCAGTGCAGGAGGCCATGATTGCCGCTTTCACCCAATGGCCGCAGGAAGGTGTTCCCGAAAATCCCCGGGCCTGGCTGATTCAGGTGGCGTGCCGGCGCACGACGGACTGGATGCGCAGCGAAATTGCCCGCCGCGAAAGAGAAACGGCAGTGGCCGCGGAAACCGAAAACTTGGCATCCCTCCTCGACATCGAGGCCGACATGGATCCCGACGACACTTTGATTTTGTTGTTCATGTGCTGCCATCCCGCCCTCACTCCGTCCTCGGCAATCGCACTGACGTTACGGGCAGTTGGCGGTTTGACGACGGCTGAAATCGCCAATGCCTTTCTGGTTCCCGAGGCCACGATGGCGCAGCGCATCAGCCGCGCCAAGCAAACCATCAAAGCTTCGGGCACACCCTTCCGTCTCCCTTCTCCGCACGAGCGAACGGAACGCCTGACCGCAGTTCTTCATGTGCTCTATCTGATCTTCAGCGAGGGATATGCCAGTAGCATCGGGTCGCATCTGCAACGGTTCGACCTGGCACGGGAAGCGATCCGCTTGACGCGCAACACGAAAACTCTACTCCCTGAGAATGCCGAGGTTGCCGGACTTCTAGCGCTGATGCTGTTAACTGACGCGCGCCGTGCAGCCCGAACCGGGCGGGACGAAGAACTCATCCCGTTGGATAAACAGGATCGAAGTTCATGGGACCAGGCGGAGATTTCCGAAGGCATTGAGCTTCTCACGGCCACGCTGGCGAAAGGGTCGGTCGGCCTGTATCAGCTACAGGCAGCGATCGCCGCTGTTCACGACGAGGCCGAGCGAGCTGAGAACACTGACTGGCCACAGATTCTGGCTCTTTATGAGTTACTGAACCGAGTCTCTCCTAGTCCGATGGTTACGCTCAATCACGCAATCGCCGCCGCTATGGTGCGCGGTCCGGCCCAAGGCCTCAAACTTCTCAGGGCGCTCGATGCCGACCCGCGCCTTGCCACTCACTATCGTCTCGCTGCGGTTCGTGCGCATTTACTGGAAAAGACGGGAGATTATGACGCTGCCATCGAACACTACCGACTTGCGGCTGCGCGGACGACGAGCATCCCGGAGCGCAATTACCTCATGACCCAAGCCGCACGCTTGGCCGGCGATTAACCCCTCGAGTCATCGGCAACACGGATGTTATCCAGACGAGCTTCCGGGAAGTTATATGTTCTGCTCATGCTGCCGGCACGCTTTGGAGCTCTTTTCTCCGGAAGGCATCCGAGCAGTGCGGTTTCAAAGACTCCACCAGGCGAGTGCAATGCAATCACCAGCCCGTCATCGGCGAAGGTGACGAAGCGAGTCGCCTGCATCGGCGAATCAGAATTGTATGCGCGCTATCTCAGACGCCTATTGAAATGGCAGAACAGCGAGTAGGTCGGCGGCCCACAGCGGGGTTCTCCCAGCTTTGCGTCCCGAGGAGCCGTCATAGCATCTTCGTGGTTGCTGGCAATTCAATCGCCGTCGGTTGTACTAATGCCAGGTGTACGTTCGATGGCGCCGGCTGCCCGCTTGCGCCAAGGCGCCGCCTGTAACTCTGCCAGGTACGAGTAGCCAACAGGCACCACCAGCAAGGTCAGGAGCAGGCAAAGGGTCTGGCCGCCAATGATGGTCACAGCAATTGACGCGCGCTGTTCTGAACCCGCCCCGATTCCAATAGCAACTGGAATCAACCCCGCGATAATCGAAAGGGTAGTCATCAGGATTGGGCGCAAGCGCACCCGATTCGCTTCCAGGATGGCCTCGCGTACTGGCATGCCAGAAGCTACCAGGCGGTTCGTGTAGTCGACCTGCAGGATTCCGTTCTTTTTCACAATGCCAAGCAGCAGAAACATACCGAGCGCGCTCCATAGACTCAAGGCGCGTCCCGTGATCCAAAGCGATAACAGCGCGAAAGGAACGCTGAGCGGCAGAGTGAGCATGATAATGAAGGGATACGAAAAGCTCTCAAACTGCGCCGCCAATACCATGTACATAAAAACCGAAGCCAGCAGCATTGCCAGCAGCAGGTTCCAGGTGGTTTCTTCGAGAACCTTTACCTGACCCGAGAAAAGATACGAGTAGCCTGCGGGCAGTCCTACTTCCTTGATCGAACTGATGGTGTGCGCGGCAGCCAGATCAAGCGGGTATCCGGAGGCGATATTGGCATACACGCTGACCTCGAACTCGCGGTTGTATCGCCACAGAGTGGACGGTCCAAAGCCGCGAGCGATGGTGGCCACGCTCTCCAGGCGCACCTGTCCCAGTTTGCTCGAGGGCACCATCATGCGGTTCAGCACGTCAGGATTGTCACGCTGTTCGGGAAGCAACTGCATCGTCACCGGATACTGCTCCGAACCTTCCTTGAAGCGTGTGATCTCGTCTTCGCCCGAATAGAACAAGCGCACGGCATCGCTGATGTCGGTCATACGCACGCCGATATCGGCCGCGCGCTGCCGGTCCACCTTGACCTGGAGTTCTGGCGTGTTCAGGTTCAGGCTGGGGTTGATATCGACCAGGTCCGGATACTGATGCATCCGGTCCGCGACCTTCTTGCTGATTTCCGCGAGTTGATTTAGATCGGGTCCGCGAATCACGGCGGAGATCGGAAAATAAATTTCGCCGCCCAGCACCGAAGGCAAGCGCACGTTGTAGGTGGCGTTGTGATACTCGGCTAAAATGGCGCGCACCTTGGTCGCCATCTGCTGATGCGTGAACTTGCGCTGCCCGCGCGGCACCAATCCGATAAACAAATGCGCATGGTTGGTCGGTCCGTGTGTATATGTCTGCACAAAGGACACCTCGGGCATGGCCGAGACACGGTGCGCCATGTCGGTAGCGATCTGTATTGTCTTTGCCAGGCTGGTGCCTTCGGGGAGGGTAAAGGAACTCTGCAACTCCGACTGATCGTCGGTGGGAATCCAGTCGCGTCCGACCATGTGGTACAGCCCAAAGGTCGAGAGAAAGGTGACAACGCAAATCGCCACGATCGTGCCGCGGTGTGCCAGCGACCATTGCAGCATCTGCAAGTACCAGGTTTCCACGCGATGGAGAAATCCATGGGTATGCGCTTCCTGCTCGTGCCCGCCCAGTTTCAGCAGCCGGGAACTCATCATCGGCGTCAGCGTGAACGCCACCAGCAGCGACACCAGTATGGCCATCGCCATCGTCCAGCCAAACGAGTTCACATATTTCCGGGCATAGCCGGTCATGAACGCGATCGGCAGAAAAATGATAATCAGTGAAAGCGTTGTCGCCATCACGGCCAAACCGATTTCCCGCGTCGCCTCGATCGCCGCGTGGAAACGGTCGCGCCCCTTTTCCTCCATGAAGCGGAAGATGTTCTCGAGCACGATGATGGCATCGTCAATCACGATTCCCACCGCCAGGGTGAGCGCCAGCAGGGTGATGTTGTTAAGCGAAAAATCCATCCCCTTCATCAAGGTGAACGTGGAAATAATCGAGGCGGGGATGGCCACTGCCGCAATCAGCACGGCTCGCCAGTTGCGAATGAAGATCCAAACCACCGCGCTGGCCAGAATACTGCCCAGAACCAGGTGCTCGATCAACGAGTGCACCGACGCCTTGATGAAATCGGAGATGTCGTGCACAACCAGCAGTTGCACACCTGCCGGCAATTGGGAGTTCAGTTCGCCGATCATGGCGCGGATGTTGTCGGCAACCTTAACGGTATTAGCGCCCGACTGGCGCAACACGTCGATCGCGACCACGTCTTTTCCTTGGCCTCCCTGCCGAAACAGAGCCGACCAGGTCCGCAGTTCAGCCGCACCGTCTTCCACCTGCGCTACATCCCGCACGCGGATAGGCACGCCGCCACGGGTGCCCAGCATCACATCGCCAAACTGATCAGCGGAGGAAACCCGCCCTAAAGTTCGCAGCCCGAGCTCCTGCGGGCCGTTGATCATGCGGCCGCCAGGCGCCTCGATGTTCTCTCGCTGCAAAGCCTCACGCACATCGAGCACGGTGAAATTGTGGGAAGTCAGCTTTTGCGCGTCGAGCAGTACGCGAATCTGTCGCGCCTGCCCGCCTTGCAGTTCAACGCTCCCTACCCCATCCGCCCGCTGAATGACCCGCCGCACTTGCTTGTCTGCAATCTCTGTCAGTTCCCGCAGGCTCATCGGACCGCTGACCAGAATCGTCATGATCGGGTCCGATTGCGGGTCTTCTTTGGTGATGACTGGAGGTAGCGTTTCCCGGGGCAGCCGGTTGATGGCCGCTGCAACCTTTTCGCGCACATCCTGCGCGGCGCCTTCGATCTCGCGCTCCAAAACGAAGGTGCAGGTAATGTCCGCCTTGCCTTCGCTGGCGTACACGCTTATCTCATCAATGCCACTCACAGAGGAGATCGCGTCCTCCAGCGGCAGCACCACGCCCGTGATCATCTCGTCAGGAGTAGCCCCCGGCAACGCCACTTCAACATTAATGGTCGCCGGATCAGCTTTGGGAAATAAATCCACCGCCAGCCCGCGGTAAGAAAACACACCCAGCGTCACCAGAAATGCAATGAGCATGACGGTGAATACGGGATGCCGTACGCAGATTTCGGCGAGCTTCATTACGAGACTTTCACCCTACCGCATTCCAGACTCGGCCGTGCCGCCAGATTCCTGAATGCGATCTCCATCGTGCAACTCCCCGGACGTTGCTGTCGCCACGCGGTCCCCAGCCTTGAGCCCTTCTGCGACCTCGAACCGCCGTCCCTTGTCGTCTTCGCTCTGTCCCGCCGGCTTGATCTGACGCTCGTTGACGCGATCCCCATTAACCAGGAAAACCTTGTACACGCCATAGCGGTAGTTCACCGCCGCCTCCGGAACCGAGATCGTCTTTTCTTCCTTTTCGCTGGGGATCGACGCCTGCACAAAAAAGCCGGGTTTGAGACGCGCCTCACGATTCTCGACGATCGCCTCGGCCTCAAAGGTTCGCGAGTCCTGCGACACTGCGGGGTTGATGCGAGTGATCCTGCCCTGAAACAAATCTGTCGGAAGCGCCTCGACATGCAGATCGACCAGGGCTCCATCCTTCACCCACCCCGCCCATCTCTCCGGCACGGCCAGCCGCGCCCGCAGACGGTCCGTCCGCACCAGCACCATGACGGGACTCTGTATTCTCAAATACTCACCGGGATGCACAGCACGAGACTGCACCGAACCGGGATACGGCGCCCGTATGGTGGCGTCCGTAAGTTTTTTTCCCGCCAGATGCTCGCTCGCTTCGCTCGAGATCAGCAACGCCTTCAGACGTTCGATCTCCTGCAGCGCAAGCTCGTAGCTGGCTTGCGTATTCTGATATCGGCTCGCTGCCTCATCGAACTGTTGCTGCGAAATCAGGGCGTCTTTGAATAGTGCCTGAGCCCGTTCGTATTTCCTCTGGGCGTCGAAGCGGTCGGCCTCGGCTCTCCGCACCGATGCCAACTGGTGCGAATCCTGCGGTGGTGGGTCGTTCGGACCAAGATCAAGCTGGGCGCGCACCTGTCGCACCAAACCTTGTTGCCGTTCCACCTCAAATCGCAATTCCCGCTCATCGAGCAGAATCAGGGCCTGACCTTCCTCGACCCTATCCCCCACATCGGCTAGAACTTCCGAGACCCGGCCCTCCACCTGGGCGCTTAGAGTACTTTCTTCGAGCGGGTAAAGAGACCCCACCGCCTGCACCCGGCGCCGCGTGGTTTCCTCCGTGACCGTGTACAGATGGGCCGGTACCGCGCTGGGGAGGGAGGCAGCCGCGCTGTTCGCCCGGAAATTGGAGCAGCCGCAAACGAGCAGCAAGGAGAGTCCGGCGACGGAGGCACCTGGCGCAGAAAACCAATGGCGTGAAGTAGCGAGCATGATGCGCATAACAGTGTATCCCACGCCGCAGAGTCGTTGAGGTTGCGCCGCCTCTCTAACAACGTCAGCAGTGTTCAAGCACTTTTCGGGCCCACGAATCCGTGCATTCGGAGGACCCTTTTTCGCTCTCGCTAAAGCTTTTGGTCGGGGGACTATTTTCGAGTAGACCGTTCGGGACGTGCTGCTTTCTCAATTCCCTTCGGCGAGGAAACTTTCCGGCGCCTCATACTCAGCAAAGAATCTGACAATGTCCTGCGTCGAGTCTCCGACTGAATGGACTATAGGAAACGATTGGGTCTGCTCGGGGTTGTCCCGCGTACAACATCAGCCGACTCCCAGATTCGCCAGCGACCCTAGACAACACGCTCGTACCGGTGCCGCTCGGACGATCGAGCCAACCGACCTGCCCCAAGTTCAGCACGGTCTCGCCGGTCTGAAGGGAACTGCCGGCGCCGGGCACCTTCGGCAACATGAGGCGAAACGTAGTCTACGGCCCGAATTTCGTGAACTCGGATTTTTCGGTTATCAGGACCTTCAAGTTCGGCGAACGATTATTCAACATTCTAAAATCATCCGAACTTTGCCGATCCTGTTAGCGACGTTTCCACAGGCCCCGGGCTCGGACTGGCTCAGCTCAGTCCAGATATAGCAGCCTCCAACCCCGTCATCGGTTGCGGAGGTTCCCGCCATATTCGACTGGGCGCGAAAATCATCTGGTGAGACGCGATCCGGGGGATTCGGTGGTCGGGAGGCGGGATCGCGCCATGATTGTGGCAGATTTGACTTGAGGGATCATTACAACGCCTGAGCTACGGGAACTGGCCCTCCCTGGGCGAAGCTTGGGGACACAAAAAAATCCGGCCAGGAGGATTTTTCCTGGCCGGTGAATGCTACACGATTACAACCGATCAGTTAGAGAAATTAAATGTCTCAAAGAGGTCTGTAATTGCCGGTCCGTTGAGCGGAACGTACGGGTTACTTGGCGCCGTGATTGGATTCGGGAAATTGTCCCGGCTGCGGTGGCTGATGGTGCCGATCTTCCAGTTTCTCTCGATGAATTTATCGATAGAAACGTGGTCCGAGTAACCGTGCGCGATGTGACCACCCGTCGAGTATTGTGAAACGACGAGCAGCGGGATACGCGTGCCATCGCCGAAGAAGTCGAGCGGCTGAACGTAACCGGAGTCGTAATAGCCGCCGCCTTCATCGAAGGTGATGAAGATCGCGGTGTTTTCCCAATACGGCGAGTTCTGAACCAGGTCGACGATCTTCTTCGTGAAACCTTCGAAGAGATCGAGCTTGGAAGATGATGGATGGCCATCGACGTAGCCGCTCGGCTTCACGAATGAAACTGCAGGCAGGGTTCCAGCCCCAATATCCGAATACAGATCTACCGTATCCTTCATGTGCGCTTTGACCTGCGCTGGATTCGACATGATGGACGTGTCGTACTGGAACGGGTTGCAAATGTTGCAGTATTCATCGGCGTTCGGCCCATTGGTTCCATAATTGAACTGGTATGGGTCGGGCACATAGTTGTTCCACTGATCACCGTAGTATTTCCAGGAAATACCGTGCGAGTTGAGGTCATCGCCGATGCTGGGCGTTGACGAGGGTGGAATGGTGAATGGCGTGTTCCCGGGATTCTGGTCGATGTAGGCGTTCTGGCCGTTGCCGAACCAGCCGGGGTTGTAGTTATTCAACAGGTAATAGTGTCCGGGTTCACAATTCGGATTGATGCCGAGAGACTTGAGATAGGTGACGATCGGGGCGACACCGGGCTGCGTGGTGTTCGCGCATTCGCTATACGATCCGCCACCCGAGACTGGGGCGGGATAATACGGCGGCGGGTAGCCGGCATTGTAGCTGTTGCCGTAGCCGTCTTCCGCGTACCAATTGTTGGTTCCCGATGCCGGGTTGGGGTTTTCAATCTCGTTGACGATGCCCTTGTCTGGATTGGGGCCACCGTCGTATTTAGCGGTAAAGACAACTTTGTTATTCGGCGGCTTCGCGGGATTTCCCAAGCTATCGCTGAACCAGATGTCGTCGGCATGCCCGAGCATGATGTGATTAACGCCCGTGCCTCCATCGACGGATTGGTGGAAGTTATCGCTCATCGTGTATTGGTCTGCGAGGCTCTTGAAGTAGGGAGCATCACCCTGCTGCACGTTGTAGAAGGCAAGCGCACTCGATCCTTCGCCGGTGGTTTGCGCGCCAGGAACGCTGTTCAAGTAGTTGTAGGTGAAGCAAGGAAGATTGTTGCCATCGGAAGAGCAGAGTGGCGGCTGCGTGGCGCCATTCGTACCAGCTCCGACGGTCGTTTCAACGTAGGAAAACAAGGCGCCATTGCAACCAGAAGGATTGCTCTGGGTCGCATTTGCCAGATTGCAATTCAACTGTTGCCACATCTGATAGAAGCGATGGACAGGACTCGCGGCGTAGTCGTTGTAAAGCAGAGTGCTGCCATTGGTGATCTGAAATGGTCCGGCGACCAGATTCTCAACATTAGTGATGCGGGTATCGGGGGTTTTACTCTTCAGACCCGTGCCGCCGCTGGCGAGAAAATGATAGTACTGCGTACTCGGCAGACCAGTTTCCGAAATCTCCGCGCATTTCAGCGCTGAAATCGCCGGCGTGGTGCCGCACGGATTGCTGCCGGAAAAATATCCAGCGGATCCGCTGGGACCGCCAACCAGCGGCGCTGGCAAGACGTTGCTGGGAAATTCCTGTGTTGGCGGGGCCAGCAGGAAGGTGTCGGTATCCGTAGCAAAAAGTTGTTGCGCTTGGTTGAAGTTGGGCCCGGGGATCGCGTTCTTGTTGGAATCCAACGTGACAATACCTTCGGAAAGCAGGTTGTTGACCGTCTCTCCGTGCTTCGGCTGGTATGTGGCAAAGACGTGATCGAAGCTGCGATTTTCTCCGATGATCACGATCACGTGTTTGATGGGCGAGGCTGTCGCCGGTTGTGGCTGATCAGCCGCATTGGCAAAGGGGGCGCAGATTGTGAACTGAAACATCGCAAGCCCAGCTAACCCAATGCGCAGGTAATGCACGGCCTTTGATGCGAGTGACTTGTGGGACATTTTCTCCTCCTCTGGTTCCTGGTTAAGTTGCGGTTGAGAGTAGAAAGCCAATATGCAAAAAGGTCATTCTCCGGAGAGCCGAACTACCCCCCGGCGAAGCCAGCGCTCTGCAGTCGTACTGATTGGACTAGTTTTGTCTTGACCAATTTACGGAGAACACAGCTTTCCTTCATGGTTCTACGCGAATCAATCCCATCATTCCTCCGTCTTCGTGTTCCAAAAGGTGGCAGTGGTAAAGAAAGTCGCCAATGGTATTCGGATCGCGAAAATCCATCCGCACTCTGATGCTGGGATACGTCAGAGTTCTGCCGTTGTAATAGGGGACATTTACGGTATCGCGAAGAAACGGCTCATTCACCGGCCTGCTCAGATAATCGAGCAGCAGGAAATGCAGCTGATGAATGTGGAAGGCATGAAGTTCGGCAGAGCGGTTTTCTATGATCCAGTCTTCGACAGTTCCCTGCTTGGCAATTATGTTTGGGACGGCGGATTTGGGATCGAACATCTGTGGCGTCTGGCCGTCTACGGTGAGATAGAACTCGGTGGCGCTCGTGGGATCGTTCGGATCCACGAGCTTTTCGGAGAAATACAGCCTTCGCGTCCGCACTGGAGCGACACTGCCCAGCCAGGGCAGCTGTGGCGGCGGAAGCGGTGAAGACGCCGCCGGAAGTTGGGAGGGGAGTTGAGAGGAAAGTGCGACCGCATCTTTCGAAGCTACGACCGCCGCGATCGCACGATTGGGATCGTTCTCTCCGCTCGGGCCGGTATCGACCGTCTTTGTGACGAGAAGTCCCGAGACGCCGGAGGGAGGCCCTTTCACGATGAATTCCATACGCGCACCGGGTGGAATTCCTAAGTGCGTTTGCCAATCGACGAAATCGCGTGCCAAGCCATTTTGGTTGAGAGGCACGCCATCCATCGCCACCAGTCCAAGCGGTTGCGGCGTTTGTCCATATTGAAGTTGCAGGTTGAGGTAGGTGATTCCCGAGGCATTCAATACGCGCCAGAGCTGCTGCTCCTCCGCTTTCATCTCGATCACGGCGGGGCGATAATCCGGGTACGGCGCAGGAACAAAGTTGATCGAGAGATCCTTGGCCGGCTTGCCGTATCCCGTACCGTTATTGGCTGCGTCCCCGTCGCGGTCAATCAGCATCTTTGGGACAACCGGTTCCCATTTCGCGGGCGGAGCATTCGGGTTGAGCAGATCCTGATCACGAATAATCAAGACTCGTTCCGGCAAGCCGGCTACCGCTTTATCCGCGCGCTCGATACCTTCAACGATGAGAGCGCCCGAGGCGCCCCCGAGCACCTGCGCCTTGGTAAAGCCGTGAATGTGCGGGTGGTACCAGTAGAGTCCCGGCGGCTCATCTTCAGGGATCCGGAATCGATATTCGAAAGGCGGATCACCCGGCCCAATTGCTGTTTTCAGCACATCGTCCTGATGGCAGAGGGGGGGAATGGTCAAGCCATGGAAATGCAGATTGGTTGATACCGAAGTCATGAGACCACTGGTGCACGTGTTCCCGCTCCCGCCCATTTCGATGGGCATGTGTTGGTGGCCATTCTCGGCCGCGGCGGCACGGAAGTCGGTCAAGTCGTTCTTCAGGCTCAAAATGACGAGGTCGCCTGGGTTCACGCGCAACGTGGGCGATTCTCTACCTTTTTCATCAATGAAGCAGTAGCGGGTGGATCCGTCGCTCTGCCTGGAGTTGCGTGCGGTGAGTTCAACTTTCAGTTCACCGTTGCGGCTGCGCAAATCCTCTGGCTCGGCGACCAGACTGCCTTCCGCCGGACGCGGGCAAGGCTCTGCCGTGCCCTGTGCGTATAGGGACGCACGTGCTACTGCAAAGCACAGGCAGGCGAACAGAACCCAAAAAACATTCTTAAACATGCCGCTGACTCTTACGAGCGATTTCCCAAGCTTCCACCCAATGAAACCTTCATGCGTGCTGTCGTTTTCTGTCTCTGATCGGGGGATTATAACCTGCTAGACGAAGGAAATGCGCGCTTCGGGCAATACACACAGCGCAGCCTTCGCCAACCGATATGCGAGAAGCTGAATGTCCGCCCATTCCCCCACATTGCAATGCGCAAAGTTAACGCCAGAAAAGTTAACGAGAAGTGAATGCCAGGTGAATTCACTGTTAATAAAATTCAGCATTTGGTTGAATCTATAGCCTGCAACTCTGTGCAATCTTTGATGTCCGTAAGTTGGAAAACTACCCATCCTGAATGCCTGCCATGATTGCCGGAAGAAGGCGGCGGAGCAGGCGTTCAACCAGGCGCAATAGCCAGTGTCCCCGAAGCTCTGGAATTGGATACGACCACGGATACGACCGCGCTATGACCAGAGCTGGTCAAATGGCGGCTGAACGTACCCGCTACGGTACCGGCGCCAATAAATCCTGCTTTCATGATCTCGGGGGGGCGCGAGTACTGATCACAGGCCCTTTCGGGCAGGGGAAGATGTCTCTGCATGGCGCCCAGGTGACCTCATGGAAGCCCGCCGGCTATGACGAAGTGCTTTTCATCAGCACGAAATTCCGCTGGGAGGAAGGCCATGCAATCCGAGGGGGGATCCGGATTTGTTTTCCCTGGTTCCGTGGCAAGTTGGACGACCCGCACGCTCCTGCGTTTCGTCTCGGGGTATCGCTGGAGCGATACCGTGAGTTCTCCGGAATCAGACACCCGTTTAGGGGCTGCGCGCTGGGATCGAAGTTTTTCAGCAAACGGTTTAGCCGCTGAAGTTGCGCTTAGTTCGGCTTGCGAAACTTACTATCGGCGAGGTAGCGCAGCATGATGGCATCGGTCGCGCTCTGAAACTGCTGCTCTTTTTCCGGAATCTGCAAGGGAGCCTCCTGGCGCAGCGTCTGCCGGAATTTCTCTCCCATTTCAGAATCGCTCGTGACCACCTGCATATAGAACCAGAGAAAGTGCCGCATCTGATCGAGCGCCGATTTCAGCACCTGAATCGATTCCATCTCGGGCGGATCGGCCAGCGCCTCCATCAGCTCCGGGTCGGTAGGCGCCTGCATGGCGGCGCAATTTAGTTCGCGCTGGATCACGCGCAGATCGTCCGTGATCCGCAAAATGCGAAGATGAATGTCCTCCATGCTCTCCCGGTTCTCGCGATCCATATGGCCCTTTCCGTCCCGACGCAGCATTTCCCCATCCATGCTTCCTTTACAAGATCGCATCCCGGAGCGAGAGCAGAAAGATTCCCCGTGTGCATGAGCTTCGGTAATTGAAGTTACTTTGGGTCGAAAGCCGTGCTGGTCAGTCGATTTCAGTAGGAGGGTCAAGCCGTCTGGCGCGCCCCTTGTCGCGATAAACGCACCCCGGCGTCGCGGATTGCGGGAACCTCGATAATGCGCGTGCCTCGCACGGGCGATTCCACAGCATCGATCAGCGCCAGTATCAGCTCGTCAAGAGTAACCAGCCCCAGGCGCAACGCAGCCCCCCGCGCGAAAGGAAGCCATTCGCACACTTTATAAAACGGCAGCAGCAAATAAGGCCAACGCCGTCCCGGTCCCAGCACGTACCACGGCCGCAGAATGCTGCAGTTGAGCATCCGCTCCTGAATCATCTTTTCGCACTCCGCCCGCACAGCCACGTAGTTCTTCATAATCCCCAGCGGCGCTGGATGCGCAACGCTAAGATAGATGAACTGCTGCACGCCAAGTTCGCCGCAGGCGGACACCGCCTCGCGCGTTGACGCCAGATCGATGGAGCGAAACGCCGCCGTCTTGGCGCGAGCAGGATGCGCGACGCCGACCAGGTGAATAAAGGTATCCGCCGGCCGAATCAGCTGGCGATAGCTGTTGGCGTCAAGCGGATTGCCCGAGACAACTTCACATTCGGCCGGCAGTTGAGCCTTCGAGCCAGGACGCACCAGAACCCGCGCCCGATGTCCGCGCTCCAAAAGAATCGGCAGCAGCGCGCTGCCAATATATCCCGTTCCACCCGCTATAAATACGCGCCGGGAATCGGGTGACTTAGGCAGAGATTTGACTCTGAGCAAAAGCCTGATATCGGAGATGGATGCGGCCACGTCGAAGTACGCTCCCACGGGCCGTTTCGGATGGTTGTCGCCCCACGGCCCTGAAGAAGTTTAATCTAAGCGAGCGTGAAGGTGTGATACAAACAATTCGCAATGACGGCATCGCAAACCCCCCGTGCCAATTAGCAAAATGCAAACTGGCGGGACGCAAACTGGCAGCACGCAGACCGGCATCGGCAAGACCGGCCTCGTCCGAACCATTGGGCGCTGGAGCCTCGCTGCGCTCGCCGTCAACTCCATCATCGGCAGCGGCATCTTCGGATTGCCTGCCGTTGTCGCCGCCCTTCTCGGCAAGCGCAGCGTGCTCGCCGTCCTGATTGCCGGCGCCGCCATGGCCGTAATCATGGCCTGCTTCGCCGAAGTTGCCTCGCAATTTTCCGACGCCGGCGGCCCCTATCTCTACGCGCGCACCGCCTTCGGTCGATTCATCGGAATCCTCGTCGGCTGGATGTTTTACCTTGCGCAGACTGCGGCTCCGGCCGCAAACGCAAATCTATTTGTGATTTATCTGGCCGAGTTCTGGCCCGCAGCGAAGGAGCCGTGGCCGCGTTTCGTGGTCCTGACGCTCTTAGTCGGACTGCTCGCCCTTATCAACCTACTCGGTGCGCGGCAGGGAATTGCCGTCAGCAGCATCTTCACCATCGCAAAAATTCTTCCTTTGCTGATGGTGGTGTTAGCGGGAGCCGCGGTGACAATCGTTCATCCCGCGCTCGTCTCTTCCGCCACCGGGCCGTCCTCGTTTCCCGCGAGCGCATGGATGAAGGCGATGGTGCTGCTCATCTTCGCCTACGGCGGATTCGAATCGGCGCTCGCCCCTATGAGTGAAGCCAAGAATCCCGCGCGCGACGCCGCTTTTGCACTGGCCGTTGCGCTCATCGCCTGCACCGCAATTTATACGCTCGTGCAATGGGTCGTCGTCGGGGTCCTTGGCCCCGGCGCCACCACCGATCGCCCCCTGGCCGAGGTCGCGCGCATCACCATGGGCAATCGCGGGGCGAAGTTAGTCGCTATCGGGGCGCTCATATCAGTGTATGGCTATTTGAGCGCCAAGCTGCTGGGCATGCCGCGCGTCTCCTTCGCACTCGCTCAACGCTCCGATCTGCCTAAGATTTTTGCCAAGGTCAGTCGCAAATTTCGCACCCCATGGTTTTCCATCCTGTTCTTCGCGGTCGCGGTTTGGGGTTTGGCAATCGCCGGAAATTTTGCCTGGAATGTTACGCTGTCGGTAGTCGCCCGCCTCTTTTACTATGCTGTCGTTTGCGCGGCGCTGATCGCTCTCCGCAGAAAACAGCCGCTGGCCGCCGGTTTCAGGTTACCCGCAGGGCCCGTCCTCGCCGTTCTTGGAGTATGCATGGCCGGAGGAGTCGGCGTTGCTGCCATTCTTACGAAACAGGCCGAGTGGGGTAAGTCACTCATCCTGGCGGCGACGGTGGGCGCCGCCTTGCTGAATTGGTTGTGGGCTAGACGCGTTTTGCGAAACCGGTGATTTTGGGTGGCGCAGCGGTTCACCGCTGCGATGACTGCCTGCTCTTGAATGCGGCTTTAGCCGCCGAAGGCTTCTGCCATCAGTAAGACTCCCGCAGAACTCAAATCGATTAAATATGGAGTAAGTTATTTTATGAACGGAATCATGGCTATCCAGAAAACACCTCTGGTGTATCAAAGCGGCGGCAACCCCATCCGCCTCGATGCCTATCTGCCTGAGTCGGCTGGCGCCCGCCTTCCGGCCATAGTCGCGCTCCATGGCGCTGGAGGCGGAGTTTCCGGCATGGAGCGCTACGCCGCCCTGCTCGCCGCCCAGGGCTTCGCGGTCTACATCCTTCGTTATTTTGATCGCACTCGCACAGAATCCGCCAACAAGCTCACCATCATGCGCAACTTTCCCTGGTGGATGAAAACGCTTTGGGATGCAATCAGTTTTGTCCAAACCCAGCCACAGGTCGACGGCGCTCGCATTGCTCTTCTGGGCTTTTCCCTCGGGGCCTACCTCTCGCTCGCTAACTCCGCGATTGATCCTCGTGTGAAAGTGGTAGTCGAATTCTTCGGAGGCATGCCCAAAGAAATGAACTTCTTCATACGCCGCCTCTGTCCAGTTCTGATTCTGCACGGCGAAGCCGACGCTGTCATCCCCGTCGACGAAGCCTACAACCTGAAAAAATTGCTGGAGAAAAAAGGAATCCCCTACGAAATCCAAATCTATCCCGGAGCCGGCCACGGCTTCGAAGATCAAACTATCTGGCGAGATGCAGGAGAAAGAAGCCTGCAATTTCTGCAAAAATATCTAGCCGAGCCGAAACTCACCTAGGGACCGGCGCGCAGGCAAGCGAAGCTCCGCGACCGCCTAAACTCTCGATAGCCGAAACGGCGCGCTAAGCAGCCGCGCCGGCAGCATCACCACCGCCCAAACCAGGGCGAGCGCCCCATGAACCGCAATCCCCACCACCCTGAAAGGCAGCAACATCAGCCACACAAAGGGATAGAGCACCAACGCCAGCAGCGCCACCGGCCAACAAAGCAAGAAGAGAAAACACCAAAGCAGGAAGGCAATCATCGAACACAATCCTCCTGAATAAAATACGCAAGCCAAGAAAAAAAGTTCCGTTTTAACCCGAACCCGAAACTCAAATTTCTGGCCTCTGACCTCAACCCTTCCCTACATCGTCTTCAGCTCGGCACTAACCCTCAACTTCGCTTCCGTTGCCTTCTGCACATCGTCCACCGTCAGCCCGGGAGCAATCTCCTCCAGCAGCAAGCCTTCTGGCGTCACGCGCATATACGCCATCTCCGTGACAATCGTGTCGACCACCTGCACCCCGGTTAGCGGCAGAGAGCATTTTTTCAAAATCTTCGGCGCCCCGTCCTTAGTCGCATGTTCCATCGCGATGATCACACGTCGCGCCCCCGCCACCAGGTCCATGGCTCCGCCCATACCCTTCACCATCTTGCCCGGGATCATCCAATTGGCAAGATTGCCCCGTTCATCGACTTCCATCGCCCCCAGCACACTCAGGTCAACATGCCCGCCGCGAATCATGGCAAAAGAATCGGCGCTTGAAAAATATGCCGTGCCCGCCATTTCGCTGACCGTCTCTTTGCCCGCATTGATCAAGTCCGCGTCTTCCGTCCCTTCGACCGGATAGGGCCCAATCCCCAGCATTCCATTCTCGGATTGCAGAATCACGTCCATCCCCGCGGGAACGTAATTGGCAATCAGCGTCGGCAACCCGATGCCGAGGTTGACGTAGAATCCGTCGCGCAGTTCGCGAGCAATCCGCTTCACGATGCGTTCGCGTTTGTCGAGGTCCTTAGAAGGTTTCGAGTCTGTCGCCATCGACCGCTTTCTGCACCGTCCGCTTCTCAATTCGCCTTTCGAACAACTCGCCCTGAAAAATCCGTTTCACAAACACGCTCGGCGTATGCACCATGTCCGGATTCAATTCTCCCGGATCGACCAGATGTTCGACTTCTGCAATCGTGATCTTAGCCGCGGTCGCCATCATGGGATTAAAATTGCGCGCCGTCTTGCGATAAACAAGATTGCCCCACTTATCGCCCTTCCAGGCCTTGACGAAGGCGAAGTCAGCCTTGAGCCCGCGTTCCATGATGTACGTGCGCCCCTCAAACTCGCGTGCTTCCTTACCCTCGGCGACCATGGTTCCGACGCCAGTAGGCGTAAAGAATGCCGGAATGCCGGCGCCGCCGGCGCGAATGCGCTCCGAGAAGGTTCCCTGCGGAACCAGATCGAGCTCCACGGTTCCGTCCAGCACCATTTTTTCCAGCAGCTTATTTTCGCCGACGTAAGTCCCAATGTGCTTGCGGATTTGTCCATTGGCCAATAACAGTCCCACACCAAACCCATCGACCCCCGCATTATTGCTGATCGTAGTAAGGTTCTTGACGCCCTTCTTGGCCAGCGCGCGAATCAGATTCTCCGGATTCCCGCACAGTCCGAACCCGCCCACCATGATGCTGGCGCCGTCAGACACATCCTGAATCGCCTCTTCGGCGCTCGCGACAACCTTGTGCATAGCACGAGAATTCTATAGGAAAGCGGCCCATCGAATCATCTCTTGTCGAATTCAGATCACCAGATGACCCGATTATCCGATGTTCTCCGTGTCTCCGTGCCTCCGTGTTGAATGCTTTCTCAACTGATGCGCGCGCTCGAATTCGTCCGCCAGTTGCTTCGAGTCCAGATTTTCCCGAATGTGCGCGAGTCGTTGCTCCAGCTTATGCAGCGCAGCGCTAAGGTTTTGGCGATTGGTGATGGCAATGTCGCGCCACATTGAATAAGGGCTGCCAGAAATGCGCGTCATCTCGCGCAGGGCCCTTCCGCCAATGTCGAGCACCGGCGCATCCGGACCAAACTCATCCACCAGCGCGGCCGCCAGCGCTGTCGAGATCATCTGGGGCAAGTGGCTGATCCATGCGCAGAAGTGATCGTGATCGACAGCGTCGACCACGGCAACCTTCGCACCCATCTTCTCCGCGCAATGAATAAATTCTCCGCACAGCCCTGCGTGAACATTTTGTCGGGGCAACGGCGTGAACAGCCATGCCGCCCCCTCGAAAAGATCGGCATCCGCAAACTCCACACCCGCATGCTCTTTTCCCGCCATCGGATGCCCCGCGAGAAATCGTTGACCAGCGTTCCGGCCGAAAGATTTAGTCGCACGCTCGACAACTTCGGCCTTGGTGCTGCCCACGTCGGTCACTAGCGTTTTCGACGGGAGGCCCGGCCCCAGCCGATCAATCAAATCAAGAATCGGAATCACCGGCGTAGCCAGCACTACCAGATCGCTGCCGCGCACTGCATCCGCAGGATGAGTGCTCCCCGACTCAATAGCCCCAGATTCTATCGCCCGTTCCAACACCGGAGCGCGATCGCACCCAACAATCCGCCCGGCAAGATGGCGTTTCTTCAGCGCAAGGCCGAGTGAGCCGCCGATCAACCCGGTTCCGACGATGGTGACTTGCCTGAAGGCCATGGAAGATCACTCGTCATCCCGAGCGCAGCGAGGGATCTGCAGCTAGCCGCGGAATGGAAAACTATTTGCCCAGGATGACAATGTTCGAAAGCCTACGCGATCTCGCGTCCCACCGCCGGCGCGATCATGCGCAGCTGATCCATCAACTTCGAAAATTGTTCCGGATAGAGCGACTGCGCTCCATCGGAAAGCGCCTTGTCCGGCTGATGATGCACCTCGATCAACATGGCATCCGCGCCCGCCGCGGCCGACGCCAGCGCCATCGGCGCGACCTTATCGCGCCGCCCAGTCCCGTGCGATGGATCGGCCGTCATCGGCAGATGTGAAAGTTTATGAATGATTGGAATCGCCGAAATATCCATCGTGTTTCGCGTATAAGTTTCAAACGTGCGAATGCCGCGCTCGCACAGAATTAATTCGTAGTTGCCGCCCGCCAGCACATATTCCGCCGAGCACAGCAGTTCTTCAAACGTAGCTGCGATGCCACGCTTCAGCAGCACCGGCTTGCGTATCTTTCCCAGTTCGCGTAGCAGATTGAAGTTCTGCATATTGCGCGCGCCCACCTGAAAAATATCGACGAAAGGGAGCATCACCTCGATCTGCGAAATCTCCATCACCTCGCTGATCACAAGCAATTTGAACTTATCGCCTGCCTCGCGCAGCAATTTCAGACCCTCAACCCCCATCCCTTGAAATGAATAAGGAGAGGACCGCGGCTTATATGCGCCGCCCCGCAGCACGCGGGCTCCCGCCTCAGCGATTAATCCCGCTACGGTGAACAGCTGTTCACGCGACTCCACCGAGCACGGTCCCGCCATCACCACAATCTTCTTGCCGCCGATTTCAATGCCATTCGAAAATTTGACAATCGTCCCCTCAGGCCGAAAATTCCGCCCCGCCAATTTATAGGGCGAAGTAATGCGGTGAACCTCCTGCACTCCCGGCATCATTTCGACTTCGCGCGTGTCGAAATCATGGGGAACCCCCACTCCGCCGAGCACGGTCTGCCGCGCTCCGGTCGAGCGGTGCACCTCAAATCCAAAGTGGACCAGTTGATCGATCACCCGCTGGATCTGATCTTCACTGGCGGCGTCTTGCATTGCGACAATCATGATTGAGCTCGTCTGGCCCTGCGGTACTTCAACGCCTGGTGTTCAGGCCCCCCAAAAAACTGTTCCTGCCAAGCCGAATTAGCCTGCTAATCGTTCAATTGCGAATCGAGATCGCTGCTTCCGGAACCGATCTCAGAGTCCGGCACGATTTCGTGTTTCTGGATACTGCGCATCACATCCATAATTCGTTCGTAGATCTGCCCCAGATCGCGCTCCGCCAAAGGGCCTGTATTCGAGCGCTGCACGTTGGCGATCACCTCGCGTTCCCGGTCCGGCTCATAAATCGGCAAGCTGGTATTGCGTTTCAGCCGTCCAATTTCGACCGCCGCCGCCGCACGCTCGTTGAGCAGCGCTGCCAGTTGGCGATCCAGTTCGTCAATCTTCTTACGCCAATCGGAAATGTCCATAGAAACTTCTAGCTGTCAGCCATTGGCCGGAGAAAAAAATCCGGACCGATCTTGTCATCCCGAACGCAGTGAGGGATCTGCAGTAGCTCTTCCTAACAGCCAACGGCTAAGAGCCAACAGCTAACAACCGCCCCACAAATTCTGCCACAGACGCGGCTTCCCGTCCCGGATTTTGTTCAACGACATGGACAATCGCGCTGCCGACAACCGCGGCCTCGGCGAATTTCCCCACCGCCCTGAACTGCGCCGGAGTCGAGATTCCAAACCCGACCGCTACAGGAAGCTTAGTGAAACGACGGATGCGTTTAACCAGTGATTGCGCGTCCCCCGTCATCTGCTGGCGCGCGCCGGTTACGCCGGTGCGCGAGATTGCATAAATAAATCCACTCGAAACCTGTGCAACCAGTTTCAAACGCTCGTCGGTAGAAGTAGGCGCCGCCAGAAAAATTGTAGCGAGATCATTCTTGCGAGCCTCGCGCAAATATTCGGCAGACTCTTCGACGGGAAGATCGGTGATCAGCGTTCCATCAATCCCCGCCAACCGCGCCACCTGGCAGAACTTGGTCAGTCCCATGCGCAAAATAGGATTGAGGTAAGAAAAAATCACCAGCCCCACCGACTGCGAATGCTCCCGAATCTCAGACGCCAGCGTAAGCACATTCTGTAGCGATGTTCCGTGTTTGAGCGCCCGTTCGCTGGCGCGCTGAATCACCGGCCCGTCGGCCAGCGGATCGCTGAAAGGAACGCCCAACTCAATCACACTCGCACCCGCTTCAATAGCCGCAAGAATGACCTCGCGCGTAGTGGCGAGATCAGGATCGCCGCACGTAAGGTAGGCGATCAGCGACGGTTTATTCTTAAAATGAAAGGGCATGGAGGTCCAATAGCAATATCTCACAAACCGCAGTTTGGGTGCCGGTGCACTCCATCCCCTATTGCAACGAAATCGGTCATAGGTGGGGGACGCCGGGGACGCCTCAATGTATATACATTTGTATAGGATTATGCCATTATGAATTTACAGGCCAGCGGATTCGATTGGGATGACGGCAACCGGTCCAAATGTCAGAAACATGGAATGTCGATCGCCGAGATCGAGGCTCTATTTGCGCACGGACCTGGCGTTGCGCCCGACCCAGAGCATTCAGCAGCCGAGGATCGTTTGATCGCGCCGGGGAAAAATGGGCTCGGCGAGGCCGCTATTTGTGGCTTTTACGATGCGCACCAAGGGCGGTCGTCGCCTTATCCGGCCAGTGACCGCTCGATACATGCCCGCGAGGGAGATAGCAGCTTATGCAAAAGCGGCTGATGAGAAAGCAGCTTGTGAGAAAGAAAGTGCCCCGCCTAAAGACCGATGAGCAGGGCGAGGCGTTTCTCGCCCAGGATCTCTCCAAACTCGATTTCTCACAGTTCAAGCCGGCGCGCTTTGAATTCGAGAAAAAGGACGAGCAGATTAACATGCGGGTCCCGAGACCCCTACTCGCGGCCGTGAAGGCGCGCGCAAAATCGCGCGGTATCCCCTATACGCGGTTCATTCGGGAAACGCTTGAACAAGCAGTAACGGCATCGAAATAGTCAAGCGGCGTTTTATCCGATTGGTGCATACGCAGGTTCCCGGTGCCGAAATAAAGCATCGGCATCTTAGCCAGATGCATTGACACTCAATCTAATCCAGCTTCAAATTCTCTCGCATAATTCCCACATCCTTATCCCCGCGCCCGGAAATATTTACAATCACAACCTCCGACTTCTTCATCTCCGGAGCCCGCTTGATAACTTCAGCGACCGCATGAGCGGACTCCAACGCCGGAATAATTCCCTCAGTCCGAGCCAGCAGCACGGTTGCCTCCAGCGCCTCAGCGTCGGACGCGGGGACATACTCCGCCCGACCCGTATCCTTCAACATGGCGTGCTCCGGCCCAATCGACGGATAGTCCAGCCCCGCGGAAACAGAGTGCGTCAGCGCGATCTGCCCCGCCGCATCCTGCAGCACATAAGAATACGTTCCCTGCAAGACGCCCGGCGACCCGCCGCGAAACCGCGCCGCATGCTCACCCAGCGCCAAGCCGCGCCCGCCCGCCTCAACTCCAATCAACTTAACTTTCTTGTCCTTTAGAAAGTCGTAAAAGATTCCAATAGAATTCGATCCCCCGCCAACGCAGGCAATAATCGCCGTCGGAAGTTTGCCTTCCGCCTTGCGAATCTGCTCGCGCGCTTCGCGCCCAATCACGCGATGAAAATCCCGCACCATCGTCGGATAAGGATGCGCTCCCAGAACACTGCCCAGCAGATAATGCGTTGTGCGCACATTGGTGACCCAGTCGCGCATGGCTTCGTTGATAGCGTCTTTCAGCGTGCGCGATCCAGACGAGACGCCGCGCACCTCCGCACCCAACAGGCGCATGCGGAACACATTAAGCTCCTGCCGCCGCATGTCCTCCGTGCCCATGTAAACCACGCACTCGAAGCCAAGCAGCGCGCAAACCGTAGCCGTAGCAACTCCGTGCTGGCCCGCGCCCGTCTCTGCAATCACGCGGTGCTTTCCCATGCGTTCAACGAGCAGCGCCTGCCCCAGGCAGTTATTAATTTTGTGCGCGCCGGTATGGAGCAGATCCTCGCGCTTGAGATAAATCTTCGCTCCGCCAAGTTTCGCCGAAAGCCGTCGCGCGAAAAAAAGCGGTGTCGGCCGCCCCGCATATGTCTTCAACAACAGATCGAGCCGTTGTTGAAATTTTCGATCGCGCTTCGCTCGCTCGTATTCGCGCTCCAGTTCCTCGAGCGCCGCCATCAGCGTCTCCGGAACATAGCGACCTCCATACGCGCCAAAACGACCGGCCGTGGCGCCATTCCGAGCGGGCTGATCGGAAGGATCTTTCGTGACTGCTTTCCGAGCGGCAGCGATCGCCATTAACTCGCCTCTTCCATCGCCCGCACAGCCTGTATAAAAGCGCGGACTTTTCGATGATCTTTCTTCCCCGGCTCGCTCTCCACGCCCGTAGAAACGTCCACGCCCCACGGATGCAGTAGATGAATCGCCTCCTGCACATTCCCCGGCCTTAAGCCGCCTGCCACAATCAGTTTGCTGATGCTGTTGATGATTCCCGCCCACGGCTGCACGCGTTCCCAATCGAACGGTTCGCCCGTCCCACCTCGCTTCTCGGCCGTCGAAGAATCCAGCAGCACCCCCGAAACGACGCCCGGGCGAAAGCCGTGCGTCTCGAGAAAGAGATCGCCATTTTTGGCAACATGAATTTTGTGCACGCGTTTCCCTTTGTAAGCCTCGTCGGGCTCGACCAGTCCTGCCGCCACTGGATCCCAACCCACTGTCTTCTCCGCCGGAGCATCAAAAATTCTCGCCGGCCACGCGCGAAAAATCCTCGGCCGGGCCGATCCATTCGCCATTCCCTGAAACAGCGTGCGGCTGAATTCCGTGCTCTCATCCCCGTGCAACTGCACCGCGCTCAGCCCTAACTGTTTGGCCGCATCGCGCACGTGCTCCACCGTCTGATTGACGAACACCCCTACTTTTTCCAGTGGCTGCGGCAGTTTCGCGATGATCGAACGCGCCGTCTCCAACGTAACATGACGGAGACTCTTCGGAGCAAACACAAATCCCAGGGCATTAGCGCCCGCATCCGCAGCGGCGAGCGCATCGTCGAGGTTCGTGATGCCGCAAATCTTGATCCAAGTCATAAGAGCAAGCCGCCAGCTCTCGGCTATCAGTTTTCAGTGAAATCAACTACCTGCTGACCACGATTCTTGTTTCTGCCATCAACTTTGCCAGCGCTTCGCCCGGACGCTCCGCTTTCATTAAAGATTCGCCAATCAGAAACGCTTCATAGCCGGCCGCTCGCAGACGAGCCACATCAGAGCCGGATTGGATGCCGCTTTCAGCGACGCGGACGCAATCGGCAGGTATTTTTTCCGCGAGCCGCAGAGCGGTGTCAATATTGACTTCGAACGTGCGCAAGTCCCGGCTGTTGATGCCGATCAAGTCACAACCCGCCTCCAGCGCGCGCTCCAACTCGACTCCGTCATGTGCCTCGCACAAAACGTCGAGGCCATGCGATCGCGCGCTCTCGGCCAGCGCCACCAATTCTCTTTGCTCCAGTGCTGCGACAATCAATAGAATCGCGTCCGCGCAGTTCGCCCGCGCCTCAACAACCTGCACCTGGTCGACAATAAAATCCTTGCGTAAGCAGGGAAGAGAAGCGCTCGCCGAAGCCGCGCGCAGATTATCCAGTGAGCCCTGAAAGAATTCCTCGTCAGTCAACACCGACAGCGCCGCTGCTCCCGCGCCTTCCAGTTCGCGAGCCAGTCCAGACGGACTGAAATCGGCGCGTATCAAACCCTTCGAAGGCGAAGCCTTTTTAAGTTCCGCGATGACGGCGATTCCGTTACGCGCTACTCGCCGCAACTGCTTGCGAAATCCTCGCGGAGTGTGGCCAGCCGCCGCGCGTTCGAGTGACCCTAAGTCGAAGCCGCCCCCGTTCTCAGCTTTGCGCTGAGAAATTCGCCGCCGTGTCGCTGCGACAATCGATTCCAGGGACGCTGCCATAACCGATGGTCAATTATACGGAAGGGCCCCAATTCAGGCAGACTTCTCGCGCATGAGTCTGAACCTTCCTCGCACCTATGGCCTTGGTTTTTCGATCACCCGATCACCCGTTGACCCGATTCGCATCATCTCTATGACCTTCATCATTGACCCGGCTTCCGGCAAGGTGCTATAAACGAGTGCTTCGTGCCCAGGTGTGTGGCCGCTGGTCGGCCTGCATATCGACGGCGCAGGTTTTCCGACGCGGCCAAATCGGCAATCCTCTTTATTTATTATGCCTGGCGGTGGAAGCGTGATCGGAAACCGGCGGCAGCCCTCCTCGCGGCGGATAAGATCCTCCAACGGACGGTCAATCCGCCGAAGCAAATCACACGTTGTGACCCCAGAAGGATCTGTTAGGAGAATCTTCATGCGCACTATGAATGTTAATTTTGTGTCCGTGGGACACTGGTTTGCGAAACACTGCTTTGCGAAACAACGCCTCGCCCGAATTGCCGCAACCCTTTCCCCCCTGCTCCTTCTAACCGTCGGCCATGCGCTGGCCCAATCCACCGACGAAGCCGGCGGCGAGGCGGCCCTCAAACTGCCCGACCTCTCCACCGTCTCCTTTCTCGGTGTCGACGGGCATCGCCTCCTCATGATCGGCCTGCTCTTCTGCGTCTTGGGCCTCGCGTTTGGCATGGTCATCTTCATGCGGCTCAAGAATCTTCCCGTGCACCGCTCCATGCGCGAGATCTCCGAACTCATCTACGAAACCTGCAAGACCTACCTCATCACGCAGGGCAAGTTCCTGATGCTGTTGTGGGTCTTCATCGCCATCATCATCGCCATTTACTTCGGCGTGCTGCGCCATTTCGAACTGCCTCGCGTCCTCATCATTCTCGCCTTCAGCCTGGTCGGAATCGCCGGCAGCTACGGCGTTGCCTGGTTCGGCATTCGCGTCAACACCTTCGCCAACTCGCGCACCGCTTTCGCCGCACTGCCCGGCAAGCCTTACCCCGTCTATCAGATCCCGCTCGAAGCCGGAATGTCCATCGGCATGATGCTCATCTCCGTCGAACTGCTCATCATGCTTTTCATCCTCCTCTTCGTGCCCGGTGATTACGCCGGCCCCTGCTTTATCGGATTCGCTATCGGCGAATCCCTTGGCGCCGCCGCCCTTCGTATCGCTGGCGGCATCTTCACCAAGATTGCCGACATCGGCTCCGACTTGATGAAGATCGTCTTCAAAATTAAAGAGGACGATGCCCGCAACCCCGGGGTTATCGCCGATTGCACCGGCGACAATGCCGGCGACTCAGTCGGCCCGTCCGCCGACGGTTTCGAAACCTACGGCGTTACCGGCGTGGCGCTGATCGCCTTCATCTTGCTGGGCGTCAAAGATCCTTCGATTCAAGTGCAGCTCCTGGTCTGGATTTTCGTCATGCGCATCATGATGCTGGTATCGAGCGCACTCGCGTACTTCATCAACGGAGCGCTCGCCAAAGGCCGCTACGCGCACGCCGACAAAATGAATTTTGAAACGCCGCTCACTTCGCTGGTGTGGCTCACGTCGATCGTCTCCATCATCTTCACCTACATCGTTTCGTACTACATTATTCCCGACCTCGGCGGCGATCTCACGCAATGGTGGAAGCTGGCGTCGATCATCTCCTGCGGAACTCTAGCCGGGGCGCTGATCCCCGAACTAGTCAAAGCCTTCACTTCGGTAGAATCTCGCCACGTCAACGAAGTAGTGACCTCATCCAAAGAAGGCGGCGCGTCACTCGGAATCTTGTCGGGTCTGGTCGCGGGAAACTTCTCCGCCTACTGGCTCGGATTGGTGATGGTCGCTCTCATGTCGGTGGCGTACTACTTCAGTGGCATGGGTCTGGCCCTGGCCGCTACCATGATCGCCGCTCCCGTGTTCGCTTTTGGACTCGTTGCCTTCGGCTTTCTTGGCATGGGCCCGGTGACCATCGCGGTCGATTCCTACGGCCCCGTCACTGACAACGCCCAATCCGTCTACGAACTGTCGCTCATCGAGCAGGTCCCCAACATTCAGGGAGAACTCAAAAAAGACTTCAACATCGACGTAAATTTTGAACGCGCCAAAGATCTCCTCGAAGAGAACGACGGTGCCGGCAACACCTTCAAGGCAACCGCCAAGCCCGTGCTGATCGGAACGGCCGTAGTCGGCGCGACCACCATGATCTTCTCTATCATCATGGCGCTGACCAACGGCCTGACGATGAATGTGGAGAAACTTTCCTTACTCCATGCTCCATTCTTTCTCGGCCTGATTACCGGCGGTGCCATGATCTACTGGTTCACCGGCGCATCCATGCAGGCCGTAACCACCGGCGCGTACCGTGCCGTCGAGTTCATCAAGGCCAACATCAAGCTGGAGAATTCCGAGAAGGCCTCCGTCGCCGACAGCAAGAAGGTAGTCGAGATCTGCACCAAGTACGCGCAGAAGGGAATGTTCAACATCTTCCTGGCGGTCTTTTTCGGTACGCTCGCCTTTGCCTTCGTCGAACCGTTCTTCTTTATCGGCTACCTGATCTCGATCGCGATCTTCGGTCTCTATCAGGCCATCTTCATGGCCAATGCCGGAGCCGCCTGGGACAATGCCAAGAAAATCGTCGAGACGAAACTGAAACAGAAAGGCACGCCGCTGCACGATGCCACAGTGATCGGCGATACGGTGGGCGATCCTTTCAAGGATACGTCGTCCGTGGCCATGAACCCGGTCATCAAATTCACCACCCTCTTCGGATTGCTGGCCGTTGAATTAGCCGTCTCGCTTACCAACGACCACCCGGGGAACCTCACCCACATCTTGGCGCTCGCGTTCTTCGCAGTATCCGTATTCTTCGTCTACCGCTCGTTCTACGGCATGCGAATCAGTTCGGAATAGGCCCAACCTTCGCTGACGCAAAAAAAAGCGGGTGCCCCATCCTTCGCGGCTCTTCGCGAAGGGTGGGAGCCAAATTGATCGCACCACCGGCCTTGCCGGCTCCTGCCCCATCCTTCGCGGCTATACTGTGAGGACGCAAAATCGGTCGACGGTAGCTAATCGTTAACGGTTCGTAGAACTCGATCGCAAACGACCATCGACCATCGACCATCGAGCAAAGACGAACCCCATGTCCGCTCCCACCATCGTCGACGTGCAGGGCCGCAAACTCAAGCTCACCAATCTCGACAAGATCCTCTATCCCGCCACCGGATTCACCAAAGGTGAGGTAGTCGATTATTACGCCCGAATCGCTCCCGTGCTGCTACCGCATCTTGCCGGACGCCCGCTCACCATGAAGCGCTATCCCGAAGGGGTAGGCGAAGACCACGAATATTTCTTCGAAAAAAATGCGCCCAAGTTTCGCCCCGATTGGATTAAGACCGCGCCCGTCTGGAGCGAAGGAAACAACCGTACCGTCAATTACATTCTCGCCAACGACTTGCCCACGCTGGTCTGGATCGCCAACCTCGCCTCCATCGAACTTCACCCCTCTCTCTCGTTAGCCGCCGATCTCGAGACCCCGACCATGATCGTTTTCGACCTCGACCCCGGCCCTCCCGCCAACATCGTGCAATGCGCCCAGGTTGGCCTTTGGGTGCACGACATCTTTAAACACTTCGGCCTGCAAAGTTTTCCGAAAACCTCCGGTTCGAAAGGGTTGCAGATTTACGTTCCCCTGCACACAAAAACCGGTTACGACCAGACCAAGCCATTTGCTAACGCCATCGCACGCCTGCTTGAGCAGGAGTATCCCGGCCTGGTCGTCTCCGACATGAAAAAGGCCGTGCGCACGAACAAGATTTTCGTCGACTGGAGCCAAAACGATCGCCACAAAACGACCATCTCGGTGTATTCTCTGCGCGCGCGCGCGCATCCCACCGTGTCGACGCCGGTCACCTGGGAAGAAGTGGAGCAGGCGCTCAAGAAAAAAGATGCCGCGCGGCTGCTCTTCGAGGCCAAGGACGTATTGGCGCGGGTTGAAAAAATGGGCGACTTATTCGAGCCCGTGCTGAAATTGCAGCAGAAGCTACCGCAGTTAGCGGGCTTGGCCGCAGCGTCAGAAACAGTAGGCAAATCGGAAGACGAACCGGTCAGCGAAGACGGCGCACAGCAACCGCTTCGGCCAACCAAGGCACCCACGAAGGCAAAAGAAAATGCAAGAAAAAAGAAGACCGCTGCAGCGAAAGCGAAGTCACCGACGTCAAAGCGTCACAGGTTATAAATCCCCGCTCAGAGCGTGACCGCGGACAACTCACCGCGGACAACTTAATGTTGCGCCTTTGATTTTGGGTGGCGCAACGGTCACCGCTGCGATAACAGGTGCCTGCCTCACCCGGCTTTAACCGCTGGGCCATTCCGCTAAAATCTACGCCACCCCGCGCGCTTTAATCGGCGGAGTCGCCATATCTGTACCCGTAGGAGCCGTCTCCTCCGACCTTCTCACCACCCTGGCCGCCAACGGCTTTAGCCACAGCAGCGCCATAAACGCCGCAATCACATCGCAAATTATCATCGCCCAGAAGACCTTCGACCACGATCCCGTCTTCTCGAACAACCATGCCGCCCCCGGAGCCGCAAACAGCGTCGCCAACCCCTTCGCCGTATAAACAATTCCATAATTAGTCGTCGCCCATTTGCTCCCGTACAAGTCGCCCGTGATCGAGGGAAATAACGAATAAATATTCCCCCACGCGAAGAAACACAGGCCGGATAAGACGACAAACCAAACTGGATGGCCGATCAATTGCAACAGAGCATACACCGCTATGGCTTCAAGAATGAAAGAAATGAAGATCGCATTCTCCCGCCCGATGTTGTCCGAAACCCATCCCCAGAACGGCCGCGTCAGCCCGTTCAGAATGCGGTCGACAGTGATCGCCAGCACCAGTGCCGTCATGCCCCACAGCACCACCACCTTATCCACGTGATACGACGAAGCCATCGGGTTCAGTTGCACCGTGACCACGATGCCGCCGAAGGCCAGCATGGTCATCATCAGGTAGATGACATAAAAAGACGGCTGCTGCAGCATCTGCACTGGCGTCATGTCGGCCGCCGAGGTCTTCACCCTGCTTCTGATCTTTGCCTCTTTCTCTTTCCAGTTCGGCGGCGTCCATCCCACCGGCGGCCGCGCCAGAAACAGCGACGCAAATAGCACCACAAATCCCTGGATGATCCCCCACACGATGAAGGTGTGCTGGTAGCCCGAAGTCTTAATCATCTCCGCTACCGGAGCAATCGTCGTTGCCGTGCCGATGCCGAACGCTCCCGCAGTCATGCCCACGCACAGCCCGCGATGGTCCGGGAACCACTTCAAAGCGTTCCCAATCGTCCCCCCATAAACTGCTCCGGCCCCGACCCCGCCCAATCCGTACCAGAAATAAAGGCTCCTCAGACTCTCCGCATACCCCGATCCAATCCATCCCAATCCCGCAAAAATTGCCCCCATCCCCAGCATGAATCGCGGCCCGATTCGATCGACCAGAAATCCTTCAAAAGGCACAAGCCAGGTTTCTAGCGCGACAAACAAAACGATCGTCCACTGCACCTTGTCCAGCGAGACGTGCAGATGCGCTTGTATGGGTTTGGTGAAAAGCGTCCAGGCATATTGCAGATTCGCTACCGCCATCATCGCCACGATGCCCGCACATAACTGAATCCATCGATTAGGAATTCGGGAAGGGTGAATCAGGGAATCTGGGGAAACCGTAGTTGTTGCGGCCACAGGGATAACCTCCAAACGACGGCGTTAGACGCGAACGGTGCAACGTCGGAACCACTGGGTTCCACATCGGCAAAACATCTGCATGCCGCAACCTCGTGCCAGCCCACCGGACGGTCCGTTGAACTCGCGAATTATGAGGCGCTTAGTGACCCATAATTTATACTGGTCTAGTTAGCGAACCAGTTGCGGGACGGAAAATATCACGTCTGCGAACCACTGTCAAGAATCTGTATCGAGAATCTGTATCGAGAATTCGTATCGAGAATCAACACGGAGTTAGTGCACTGTTTCCTGCCGGCTATCACAAGAGCCTCTCGCTCTCGGAAAAGCGGCTATTCGAAAGAAGGCGTTGGGTCTGTTCTAATGTCGCAGCGACGTCTGCTATAAGCTCTCGCCGTTTAACGATCTCACAAATCGCGATACGGCATAAAAATGCAACCCCATGGATCAATCTCAGCAGGCCCAGATCGAAATTTACCTGACCCACCTCGCCGGCCTCATCCGACGCGGACGCGCCCTGCGCGACCGCCTCACTACCGAGCCTCGAAACGCCTCCGCAACCAACGGCTCCGCCCTGGCCGAGACCCGCGCCTGGCAGGAAGACTGCGGCGTCACCATCAATCAACTCTCCGGAGGCAGCAAAGCCCACTGGCTCGCCCGCGCTTTTAGCGCAGCCTTTCTTATACGCTCCACCTCTGGCCAAGCCGTTGAAGGCGCGCCCCCCGCCGAGATCGTCCAGCGCCTGCTCGACGTCCTCCAGCAAGCCGTCTCCACGCTCTCCGCAATGGATGGCGGCCGTGCGTCTGTTTCCGCAAACACTCCGGCATCGTTAAACGTCCCAGCCTCGTCGGACGCTCCGCCGCCGCACCGTTTCGATTTCGTTCACAATCCCGAGCTCCGCCCCGTCCTCGAGCAAGCCTACCTCGATAGCCGCATGGCCTTAGAGCAGAGCTCCTACGACGACGCCCTGCGCACAACCTGCGGAATCCTCGAAGCCATCGTCACCGATGCGCTCGAATTTAAAGGATTCGCTGCCTTAGCCACCTCGGGCATTCCATCCGGCGAAGAGGCCGGAGGAAAAATTTCCGATTGGTCATTCAACACCCGCCTGGCCGTAGCCGAGCAAGCCGGGCTGATCCGTGGAGGATGTGCCCGTCTGCCAGCCATAGCCCGCACCTATCGTGATCACGCCGCCGACGATGCCACCGCTTCCAAAGCAACCGAGCGCGAAGCGCGAGTAACAGGTCAAGTCCTTCACGTAATCATGCGAGACCTCGACCCCGGCCGCTAAAAGACGTACTTGCCTTTGGGTGGCGCAGCGGTTCACGGCTGCGATAAAGAACCTCTCATTTAAACTCCGCCTTTAGCCGCTGAGGGAGGCGGATACTCAATCCTCCAGCCCCTCCCGAAACACCGGTTGCGTAGGATCCAAACTCCCATCAATCACCGCCACCAGCAGCCCGCGGTAAGCGTCCTCCGCCTCCGCCAGCGCCGTATAGCCGCGCTCTCGCTGCAACCCTCCCGTCGGCGAGTAGACCAAAGTAAAATACCGCCCCGACGAATATTGCAACTCCAGCAACTTATTCGGCATGTCAGGATCGCCCTCTTGACCAAGCACATCCATCAGCGCCACCGTCCACTGCCGCCCGCTCGGGTCACTGACGACCTCGCGCTCCAGATACTGCCACTCGTCCATGCTCCACAAAGGCATATTTGGTTTTCGTTAGGGGCCATCTAAGGCTTGCGTAGGGACAGACGCCCCCGTCTGTCCGAGCCGAGCGCCAGCTCGGCTCTAAAGTCAGCGCGGGAGAGAACTCGGAAGCCAATAAAAATCCAGCTTCGGCCCCGCGGCGAAGTTCACGAAGCGTCAGCTCCGAGCAGGTCATCCAGCGCCCGGGCCACCTGCGCCCCGGTAAACGGCTTCGGCACCAGCAACACTTTCCGCGCCTTGCGCGATCGCAAACTAGCGTCCGCCGCCTCCGGAGTATCGCTGATGATCACCACCGGGAGCTCCCCATGATTCGGATGATGCCGCACCGCATCAAACAGCGCCTCGCTCATGTCATACGAGGTGCAATCAAGCACCACCGCGTCAGCGCGCTGCTCGACCACCAGCTCATTAACAGTAGGAGTGTACCCCTCGGCCCTGACCTCATACCCGCGGTCGCGCAGCGCGAACGTCAGCAGCTCGGCAATCTCCGGAGTGTCGTCAATGAGCAAAACGCGGCGCAATTTCAGCCCGCTACTTCTTGCCCGATGCAGTAACTGGCCCGGTGCCCGGCAGCCGCGCCTTCTTCCCCGCGCAAGGCTCCAGGTCCATCACCCAGATGCGCCCGCCCGCCGTGTAATAAGCGCGATGGTCGTTCTCGATCATCGCCCCCCACGCCTCCAGCGTCCGCATCGCAAAGGTCACGCCCTCGAAGTTAGCGCGCGCATGGCCGAGTACTTCGTTGGTGTGCCAGTTGTCGGTAAGAATCGCGTCGCCGCCATGCACCCGCAGCACCGTGTAGAAGCGGTCAAACGCCGCTTCCGGCCGCACGTCCCGCGACGATCCGCGCTTCTTGCCTTCGCTGACAATGTAGCTCTCCTGCGCATCCGGAGCCGCAGCCGCGGGTGAAACAGCAGGTGGAACAGGTGTATTCCCTTGTGCGCTCATACTGTCTCCGCCACTGTCGCGGCCTCTTCAGCCGCCGCCATGTTCACCAGATTCTTGGCATCCGCGGCCTTGATCAAAGCCTCCGGCAGCGCGACGCCCATCATCCGCCACTGCTCATTAGCAAACTTCTGCAAATTCGCAATGTGCTCGGCATGCAGATGCCCGAAGCGCCCCTGTAACTTCAGATACTCCGAGACCGGCCGCATGCTCGCCGGACGGAAGCTGTAATCATAAGCGCGCTGCTCCGGATTCCACTCCCACATCGGATACAGGCCGCATTCAACCACCAGCCGCCCCAGATCGATCGAACGCGGCGTCTCATACACAAAGCCCTTCTGGCAAGGCGTATACACCATCAAGTAAGCCGCGCCTTTATGATTGAGCCCCTTGCGCACCTTATTCATCAAGTCGATCGGATACCCCACGCTGGCCGTAGCCACATAACAATGCGGATGCCCCGCCGCCATCATCCGCGCCAGGTCCTTCGGATAAAGCTTCTTCCCCTCCGGCACCAGCGGCCCCGGTGGCGAAAACGTCGTCATGCCGCCATAAGGCGTGCGCGACGAAGCCTGTATGCCAGTGTTGGCATACTGCTCGTTGTCATAACAAATGATCAGGCAATCATGATTGCGATAGAGCGCGCCCGAGATCGACGCCAGCCCGATGTCCGAAGCCGAGCCGTCGCCCGCCTCGCAGATAATATTCGGAAACTGTCCCTTCCACTTTCCCTTCCGGATCATCGCCTCATAAGCCGCCGCGACACCAGCCGTGAAGCTGCCCGCGCTGCCAATCTGCGTGTGCGCCCAGGGCACATTGTAGGGCGTGCACAGGTACGAACTGTTCGCCACGTACATGCACCCAGTCGGCCCGACCAGAATCGTGTTATCGCCCGCCGCCTTGCTGGTCATCCGATATTGAATCGACGGCCCGCATCCCGCACAAGTGCGATGCCCCGGCACAAACGGTTCGGACGAAGGCAATTCCGGATTATAAAAACGCGCCCCCTGATTCGGATTGCCAAGTATCGGCAGCACCTGCCGCTGCACTTCTATAGTCGCCATATGATCTCCTTGTTACGCCAGCCCTGTAGCGCCGGCGTCCCGCCGGCATTCGTCCACGAAACTACTTACTAGCTCGCAAAATCCGAACTTACTCCTCAAACCCAACCCAATGCGTCCGCTTCTCAATCTTCCCGCGCTTCTGCACTTCCATCATCTTCTCCGTCATCCAATAAAATTCCTTCAACACAATCGCCTCGCCGCCCATCCCCGCCATAAACGACAGCACCAGCGGACGCTTATCCGCCTCATACAGTGCCGCACAAACCTCGGCATAAAGCACGCCGCCACTGCTGACGCTGCCAAGTCCCATGTTGGTCTCAATCACGCCGACCACTTTGAACTTGCTAAGCGACTCCCGAACCCGATCCGTCGGATAAGGCCGGATCGTCCGCAGCCGCACCATCCCCACCTTCAGCCCCTTCTCGCGCATATGTTGAATCGCAAACCGCGCCGTCACCGCATGCGCGCCCTGCAAGAAGAATACGACCTCCGCATCCTCCGTCATGAACTCTTCAAGCCAAGGATCGTAGTGCCGACCGAAGATCTTCCCGAACTCCTCATGCACTTCCTCAATGACAGCCATCGATTCTTCCATGGCGCGCGCCCGCTCCAACTGCAGCGGCGGTCCCTGTTCTGGCATGATCTGCGGCCCATGCGACACCGGATGCCGCGGATCCAGTGGATAAGGATGCTTATAAGGCGGCAGGAACTCCTTCACCTGTCCCGAGTCCGGCAACTCAACATCGCCCGTAATATGCGAGACGAAAAACCCATCCTGGCAAACCATCTGCGGCAGCAGCACTCGCGGATCCTCGCCGATGCGATAAGCAATCAGGTGATTGTCGAACGCCTCCTGCGCATCGCACGACCACCCCATCAGCCATCCCATATCGCGAGTCGAGAGCGCGTCCGTATGCTCCGAACCAAAGTCTCCCGGCGGATCAAGCGTCCGGTCAGCTATCATCATCTGCACCGGCATGCGGCTGCCCGAGATCGGAGAATAAAGCTCGTAAGCAAACTGCACGCCTACCCCCGAACTCCCCGTAAACACGCGCGCCCCGCTAGACGATGCCCCATGGGAGATGCTCAGCTGCGAGTGCTCGCTATCAGCCACAATGTATTCCGCGTCAAGCTCACCGTTCGCCACCATCTGCGCCAGCGCCATCATAGTCGCCGTATAAGGACGAATCGGATACGCCGCAATCACATCGACATCCGCATACTTGGCCGCCTGCGCCGCCGCCACGCACCCATTAATCCGCACCATCTTCTTCTTAAGAGCCGTTGCCGTCGCCATATCTTCACCCCAATTTTCGTGTCATCCTGAGCGCAGCAACCGCTTCGCGAAACGAAGCAGTTGCTCAGTCGAAGGATCCCTACTTCTCCCACACCCATGCCGAACTATCTAAATCTTCTTGGCCGGCCGGCTGGCCAGATTCCGCAACTCCTCCGCTTGCCGTCCATGCAATCCCGGAGAAATAGCAAACGCCGTATCCATGCGCACCACTCCCGTATCGAAGTCAAGCTCCGGCACGCCCTCCAGGCACCCCGTCGGACACTCTTCGATACACACGCGGCACCCTTTGCAATAGTCGACCAGAATCTTATACAGCCCGTTCGACCGCTCTGGGCGCGCGATGCAGGGTTCCGGACAGACGAGATAACAGTTGTCGCAAGCGTTACAAGTGCCGCAACTGAAACACCGCCCTGCCTCTTCAACCGCCTGCTCTTCTGTAAAGGCCTGAATGACTTCCTGCTGCGTCTTGCGCCGGCTAGTCGGCGGCAGCATCTCCTGCTGCACGCGCGGGAAGTGCGGGAAGTAGGTCATGTTCATGCGATTCAAATCGAAAATCACATCAATCGGAATCGTCCGCGGCTCCAGCGATTCGCCGCGCATCACCTTGTCGAGATTGAAAGCCACGCGCTTGCCATCGCCCACCGCATTCACCACCATCAGCGGTTGACCCGAACCGAGTTGCACGATGTCGCCCGCCGCAAAGAAGTTCGTATTGCCCAAACGCCCGAAGCGATCGATCTTGATCGTTCCCCGCTCGCTCTTGAATTCCTGCGGCAGCCAAGCCAGCGAGGCGTGCTGTCCCACCGCGATGATCACGTGATCGACAGGGAAGCGCTCCGCCGCAGCGTCGCGATCCACCGTGATTGGCGAAGCATTAATCGCGCCCGAGAAACGCGCCGGATGCAGCTGCAGCGCCTCGACGCTGCCATTGCCGAGCACCGCGGTTACAGCGCGCCCATGCATCAATTCCACGCCCTCTTCCAACATGTCATGCAGATCTTCGGGCGACGCCGGCATTTCTTTGGAGTGGCCCTCAACCGTGATCATGGTCACTTCGACCGCGCCTTGCCGCAAAGCCTCGCGAGCGCAATCAATAGCCGTATTTCCGCCGCCAATCACCGCGACTCGCGCGCCCAGCTTGACTTTTGACGCGCCCATGCCAATATCACGCAGAAAGGGAAGTCCGTAATGCACGCCCTTCTTGTCCTCGCCCTCGGCGCGCACGCTGTTGGGCTCGGTGAGTCCGACGGCCAGCACAACGGCGTCGTAATCCTTCTTCAAGTCGTCCCAGCTGACGTCCTTGCCGACATCGACGCCCGTCTTGATCGTGATGCCAAGCTCCACCAGTCGTTCGATCTCGCGATCGAGCACATCCTGCGGCAGAACCCAATCCGGAATTCCGCCGCGATTCAGCCCGCCCGCCTTAGGAGATTTTTCAAGAATCGTAACTTTGTAGCCGAGTCGCGCCAGTTGATAAGCCGCGCTGTGCCCCGCGGGACCCGATCCGACGACGGCGACCTTCTTACCATTCGGCTTGCCAGCCTGCACGACATCCTTCTTCAGCGCCTGCCCCAGATCGCCCAAAAACCGCTCGACCGCGCGAATCGAAATGGCCTCATCGTACTTTCCACGATTGCAAGCCGCCTCGCACGGGTGATAGCACACGCGCCCAGTAACCGACGGAAAGGGCATGTCTTCCTTGATCAGCGCATAAGCATCCAGATACTTGCCGCGCTTCACTAAGTCGAGATAGCCCTGTATCTTCTCGTTGGTTCCGCAAGCATTGTTACAAGGTGGTAACTTGTCGCGATACACCGGCCTGATCGACCGCCAGTTACCAGTAGGAAATAAGTCCTGCCCTTTTTCCTGCGAAGGCGCGGGCGTAATGCCGGCGAATGGAACCTTTAACCAATCGGGAATATGAGTATCTTTAGTCGACATGTGGTCCCTTCCTAATAATTCCTACTCAGTCTGCAAGCGTTGGTCGTTAGGATGAAGCTCGCGAACGACGAACGACCATCGACTAACGACCGAACTACACAGCTACCGGACTAAGCTTCATAATGTGCAACTCTTTGAGTGCCATTTCGAATGCGTGCTTGTTCGCAATCATCGGTTCAATCGTCTCCATCTTGACGATGCCCGTCGTCTTGATGACCGCTGCAATCAACGGAGCGGCAATATCGGGCGCGATCAACTTATTCCGTTCCGCAGCACCCTCAGTCGAAAGCCGGTCGAGCCCAAGTTCGCCCAAGCGATAGTAAAGCCACTTGTGGTCGGCCAGTTTGGCCGCATCAACGCAGACAAGCTGAGCCAGTCGCTCCGCCCCGGGCACGAAACGAATCATGTAATCCGGCGTGTAATGCGTGTTGATCACCAGCGTTCCGCCCGGAGGCATCCCGCGCATATAGTCCCAGCCCTTAACCATCGTCCCTTCGACCAGCACGACGATGTTAGGGTGCTCGTTCTCGTAGGTAAGCTCGTTCTCAAGGATGCTATCGCTCACACGACAGTATTTGCGGGTCGGAGCATTGGTACGATCGGGGTTATCGACATAGTTCTCCATAGCCTGCGCGTACTTACCCTCGATGCGGGCCGAGTTAGAGATAGAGTTAACAATGTCGCGCCCCTCTTTGTCCATGATGATGCCGCGTGTCCAAACCGTAAGTTCCGTATAACTCATGAGTAGACCTCGCTTAGACTTAATGACAGGTCGTTTGCCGATAGTCGTTAGTTTAGGGAAGGATTATCTTCCGCACCCAATAATTAGCTCCGCACGACCAGCGACCAACGACAAACGACCACACGTTAGTCCGATGCCTCCGGATAGACTTCCCCTGCTCCATGACTTAGCACATTAGTTTTCTTCCACTTTCTGATAACTGCCACTTGCTTAGGGCTGCCACGATCAGACTGCAAAACCGCGAGAAAATCGCTGCGCAACACGGCAAACGGCGCAGCCCGAGTGCCTTCCTCATACTCCACAATGGCAAACAGCGTAGCCTTCTTGCACAAGCTCTCAATATCCGCGCCCGTAAGCCCATCCATACGACCCGCAAATTCATTGAAATCGACATCATGGGCAACCGGAACGCGCTTGCAGCAAAGGTTCATAATCGCCGCACGTTCCGCTAGGTCTGGCTTCGAGAAGCGCAAAATATAGTCAAAGCGTCCGCTTCGCAGAAGCGCCGGATCGATCCGCTCCGGCCGATTGGTAGCCCCCAGCAGAATCACGCCTTTGACGTCGCGCAGATTATCAATCTCGCGCAAGAGCTGGCTGAGAATCCGCTGATATACGTCAGTCCCAAACTGATCCGCCCCAAACTGGGGGGCGATCGCATCAATCGTGTCAAAGAAGAGAATGCAAGGAGCCGATCGTCTGGCCTTCTTAAATACCTCGCGGAGCGCCCGCTCCGATTCGCCGAGCCACTTCGAATACAGTTGCGGCCCATCGATCGCAATCAGCGGAATCTGCTTCTCGCCCGACAAGGCTCGCGCCATTGCCGTCTTCCCAGTGCCCGAAGGCCCAGTCAGCAGAATCCCACGCGGCGGCGCCAGTCCCACCTGCTCATAAATCTCATCGCGGACATGCGAGTGCTCGAACACCGCATCCAGCAGCCGTTTCACCTCACGCAACCCGCCGAGCGAAGCAAACGTCGATGCGCTTTTCTCAATAAAGAATTCCCGAGTCGCGCTCGGCTCAACTTCTTTCAGGCCGGCGAGAAAGTCGTCGCGAGTAACCTGTAACAGCTCCAGTTCAGCCGACGCCGCGCCGCCAGCCTCGACTGGGACGGACGACAGAAACCGGCGCAAGGCAATCATGCCCACTTCCTGTCCCAGTGCCTCCAGGTCAGCGCCCACGAAGCCATGCGAATGCTCCGCGATCTCTTTCAGGTCGACGTTGGCCGCAAGCGGCATAGCTCGCGTGTGAATTCTAAGAATCTGCAGCCGCGCCTGCGTATTCGGAACGCCAATCTCGATTTCGCGATCGAAGCGCCCCGGCCGCCGCAGCGCCGGATCAAGCACCTCAGGAATGTTAGTCGCGCCGATGACGATCACTTGCCCGCGCGCCACAAAGCCATCCATCAGGCTGAGAAGCTGCGCCACCACGCGCTTTTCAACCTCGCCTGCCACCTCGGTGCGCTTGGGAGCCACCGCATCAATCTCGTCAATAAAGAGAATCGCTGGCGCATGACGCGCCGCTTCCTCAAATACCTCGCGCAGTTTGGCCTCACTCTCACCATAAAACTTGCGCATGATCTCGGGGCCGTTGAGGTGAATAAAATGCACGCGGCTCTCGGCGGCAACGGCTCGCGCCAGCAGCGTCTTTCCCGTGCCCGGCGGCCCATACAAGAGCACGCCTTTCGGCGCGAGAATCCCGAGCCGCTCGAAGATGCGCGAATACTTCAGCGGCAGTTCAACCATTTCGCGTACCCGCGACACTTCACGCTCCAGCCCGCCAATATCTTCGTAAGAGACTGACGGAGCGCGCGCCGCCGTCTGCTCGCCTTCAACCACGCGAATGTCGGTGCGTTTGCCAATCACCACCGGTCCCGATGGAATTGTGCGCACTACGTGGAAGTTCACCGCCTTGGCAAACGTGGGTACGCGCACCACGCAACCGGTAATCACCGGCACATCGACCAAATCCTCAAGCATACGATCGGGGGCGATCGTTGCGGGCGCGGCTCCAACCCACAGCGGCACCAGGCGAACCGCCACGGCGTGCTCGCATTCGACGGGAGTCACCGTTACCTGCTCCTGCAACCCCGCGCCGCAATTGCTGCGGCACGTGCCGTCGATCTGAATCATCCCCTCGTGGCTGTCGTCGGAAAGCTCAGCACGCGCGACACCCATAGTGTTTCCTGTAACCTTCAGCACAGAACCCGCTCGCGCGTTCATGCGCTGCAGGTCGGCAGGCGCCACCCGCGCAATCGCGTGGCCCACGTCTTCGACGCGCGCCTCAGCGACGCGAAGCGTCAGGGCCTCGGTGAGCGACGATGGACCGTTCTCGGTCATGGATTGACGGACCAAATCCTTGTCAAAACTTGTCAAGTACGATCTCTTCCACGTCTTCAATGTGACGCCGCATGGCTGCCTTCGCGGCTTCGCCATCATGGCGTTTGATAGCGTTCAAAACCTTCCAGTGTCCGGCAATCGATTTCTGCTGGCGACCCGTGACCTGCAAAGAGCGCTCGCGCGTGTCGCGCAACATATCCATGAGAATGTCGAGCACTTTAAGCACGACACTGTTGCCCGATGCCAGAGCCACGGCATAGTGGAATTCCGCGTCCTCCGCGATTGCCGTATCTCCGCTGTCGAGCTTCGCCTCCTGCCGATGCAGAATCTCTTCCATCTCGGCAATTTCGTCGGCGCCGGCGTGCGTCGCGGCGCGCGCCGCCAGTGGCGGTTCGAGCATCTTGCGAAAATCCAGCAGCTCGCTGACCATCTCTTTGCGCTGCTTCAGCGCAGTCGCGAAAGGATTAACCAGAGTTTCCGCCGACAATTCGCGAACGATCGTTCCCGCGCCCTGTCGCGGCTCCACTAGGCCCACCAGCTCAAGGCCGCGAATTGCGTCGCGGATCGAACTGCGGCTTACCTGGAGCATCTCCGCGAGTTCGCGTTCCGACGGCAGCTTGTCGCCGGGCTTTAGTTTCTTTGAAATTAACCGTTCGATTTGCTTGGCAACTTCTTCGTACACTTTGTTTCTGCGGATCGCCTCGAAGTCGTTCTTGATCGGAGTAGGCATTGGCAAGTGGTCTGATAAGTGGACCAGCGACGAAGGGAGTATACTCCCGGCGTCGCGTCCCCTGTCAAGCCCTCATTTAACCTTTTTTGCTTCCGCGCAGCAATTTATTTCGGTCGCTCGGATACGTCAGATTGGGAGAGCAGTTTCGTGCAGTTGTATACCGTCCGGGTGCAGGTCATCGGCAGGCCCACCCGCTCGCCGAGTTCCACCACCGCCCCCACCAGCGCTTCCAGCTCCATCGGCCTGCCCGCTTCGAGGTCCTGCAACATAGAAGTCTTATGCTCGCCCACTTTCTCCGCACCTGCCACGCGCTGGTCGATGGAGACGGGCAACTCCATGCCAAGTTTCTGCGAGACCGCTGCGACCTCCTCCATGATGCTGCGGATCACGGAAACCACGCCAGGATCGCGTACCATCTGCACCAGCGTCGCGCGGGTCAGCGCGCTGACCGGATTCAAAGAGGCATTGCCCAACACCTTGACCCAAATCTCGTGCCGTAGCCGAGTCGTCACTGGACAACGCAAGCCCGAGGCAATGAGCGCTTCGGCAATTCGGCGGCAGCGATCGGAGCGCGAGCCACCCGGTTCGCCAAGAGAAATGCGATTGCCCTCGATATGCTGAATCACGCCGGGAGAGGGAATTTCAGTCGAAAAATAAACGATCGATCCGACCACCTGCCGGGCTGGAATTGTCGCCGAGATTACGCCGCCCGGATCGACGCGCTCCAGGCGCAATCCCTCCCATTCGCCGCCGAATCCCTGGAAATACCACCACGGAATGCCATTCTGCGTGCTGACCACCGTCGTGTCCGGACCGATCACGGGCTTCAGTTGCGGTGCCAGTTGCGGCAAGCCGTGCGCCTTCACGCCAAGGAAAACGACATCCATCGGTCCCACTTCTTCAAGGGAACTGGCCATGGCCGGGCGCGCCACAAAATTGCCCTCGCGACTCTTCACCTCCACGCCGTGCTCTTGCATGGCGCGAAGATGCGGGCCGCGCGCGAAAAGCGTGACGTCGAATCCGGCGTGTGCCATGCGCGCGCCGATGTAGGCTCCAATTGCGCCCGCGCCCGCGATCAGAAACTTCATCGTTTGCTATCCACGAAGATTATCCACTGTGATTATCCACGCTGGTCATCGGTGAGCGCAGCGGCGACCACGCGGCGGCGAATTTTTCCGGTGGCGGTGGTGGGAATGCTATCCACAAAGTAAATCTTAGTCGGACATTTGTAATCCGCCAAAAACTCGCGGCTGTGCTTGATGAGTTCCGCTTCCGTGGCGCCCTGGGGTTGGTGCAAGACCACAGCGGCAGCGACCTCTTCACCCAGCACGGGATGCAGGCAGCCGAACGTCACCGCCGCCGCGACCGCCGGATGTCTCAGCAGAACCTCATCGACTTCGTGCGGCGCAATGTTCTCGCCGCCGCGGATGATGATGTCTTTGATCCGTCCGGTTAAATGCAGATAGCAGTCTTCATCGAGAAGACCTTCATCGCCGGTGCGGAACCAGCCGTTCGCAAAAGCGCGGGCGTTGGCCTCGGGATTATTTTCATATCCGCGAAACACGTTCGCGCCCTGAATAGCGACTTCGCCGCGCTGGTTGGTGCCTAGATGATGACCCGCTTTATCCATGATGCTGATGCGCAGTCCGGTGCCGATACCGACCGACCCGGCCTTGCGATGGCGCGGCGGCAAAGGATTCGAAGTCATCTGGTGGGCCGCCTCTGTCATCCCGTAAGCTTCGACGAAGGGCACGCCAAAAAGATCCTCAATCTTGTGAATGAGTTCGGCCGACAGGGGTGCGCTGCACGAACGGATGAAGCGCAGCGTGGCCGCCTCAGCAGGTTTGTGATGAGCGCGCGAGAGCAGAAGCTGATGCATCGTGGGTACGCCCGAATACCAGGTGACGCGATTCTCTCGAACCGTCCGCCAAAACGAAAGCGCGTTGAACTTAGTGGGCACAACTACGGTTCCGCCAGAAAGCAAAGTTGCCATAGTCGAGCCAATCAAGCCATGGATGTGAAAGAGCGGCATGATGCAGAGCGCAACGTCTTCTTCGGAAAGCGCGTAGGTGCTGGCGATATTTGCCGACGATACAGCCAGATTGAAATGCCGCAGGGGAACTCGCTTCGGCCGTCCCGTGCTTCCGCTGGTGTGGAGAACGAGGGCAATATCATCTGCCTTGGGTTCGGGCGCGGTGCCTCCCGTTGGCGCATCGATGAGATGGACATCGCCATGGTCTGTCATCCCGACCGAGAAGACTGGGATCTTGCGGTCGGCGGCGGCGCTGCGTGCGAATTCCGCGCCCACCGGCGGGCACAGCATCACGCGAGCATTCGTATCTCCGAGGAAGAAAAGAAACTCTTCGTAGGGATAAGCCGGGTTTAAAGGCGCAGCGGTTCCGGCGATAGAGGCGGCGAGAAAACTGACAATCGCCGGCAATCCGTTCGGCAATGCGATCGCAACAGCGTCGCCGCGCCGGATGCCGGCGGAGGCCAGCGCGCCCGCCATGGTCAGCACCTGCTGGCGCAGAGAATCATAAGTCACGCTAATGCCGAGCTCAGGAACGACAATTGCCGTGTGGCTATTCGCGAACTGTAGTACGTCAAGTAGTGTGACGACCGACTTCAGAGTCATGGGTTGTCGCCTCTGTCCCGGGCCATAGATCAGAGCCTGTCATCCTGAGCGAAGCGAAGAACCTATTTACTTGTCGGCGCTACCAAATTGCGCAAGGGTCTTTCTCTCGCTTACGCGATCATCTTGCCTCGCGTCGCATGTGTGACGCTAGGCCGAGTAGCCTTCCGCTTTCAGCGCCTTTCCAAACTCCTGCAAGAAAAATTCCACGTTCTCTTCCGTGGCCAGCGGTCCCATGATGCCAATGCGGAAAACCTTGCCCGCGAGCGGTCCGAACCCGGCAGCGATCTCGATCCCAGGGCCGTCCAACAGGCTTTTCCGAACCTTCGCTTCGTCAACACCTTTCGGAACGCACACCGTGTTCAGCGTCGTGATGCGATGCTCTTTGGGCACATGCATACTTAGGCCCATCGCTTCAATGCCCTTGACAAAAAGCTGGTGGCAACGCCGATGCCGCTCCCAGCGCTTCTCAATGCCCTCGTCGGTTACGACCAGAAGCGCCTCGCGCAAGGCATAGAACATAGAAATCGGCGCGGTGTGATGGTAGCGATGCGACACGGTCGAGTAATCGTGAATCAGTTTGAGGTCAAGATACCAACTGCGCGACGGAATGGTTCGGCCTCGCAGCCATTCCATCGCCCGCTGCGACATCGCCAGCGGAGACAATCCCGGAGGACAGCTCAGCCCTTTCTGTGTGCAACTGTAGGCGATGTCCATGCCGGTCTGGTCAAACTCCACCGGTAGGCCGCCAAGTGATGTTACGCAATCCGCGATCACGAGCGCGCCCGCTTCGTGAGCGGCGGCGCAGATGGCGGCGCCGGATTGGAGCGCTCCAGTCGAGGTCTCGGCGTGAACATAACCAACTACCTTGGGCTTCTCGCGCTGGATGAACTCTCGCGCTTCATCATCGGTATAGGTTTCTCCCCAGGGCTTTTCCGAGCGCACGATATCGGCGCCGTTGCGCTTCGCCATTTCGGTAAGACGATCGGAAAAATATCCGTTGGCAAAGATCGCAATTTTCGTTCCCGGCTCCACGAAGTTAACTACGGCGGCTTCCATGCCGGCGCTGCCGGTGCCGGAAATCACCAGCGTCGCGCCCGCCCCGGTTCCGTAGGCGATCTTGAGCAACTGTTGAACGTCTGACATCACCTGGATGAAATAAGGATCGAGGTGGCCGACAATCGGCTTCGAAAGCGCTTCATAAACGCGCGGATGAACCATCGTCGGTCCCGGCCCAAATAAATAACGGCGAGGCGGTTGCAGTGCCGGGAAATGTAGTGCGGATTCTACTTGTTCTAAAGCGCCCATATAACCAGTTGACCTCGTTTTATCTTCGAAACACTTGATATTACGGTATGGAGCCGACAATCTCCAGCCTGCGGCCGGCCTCTGGCGGTAAGCCGTTCGATAGTTGGCACCGGCAACGCCTTAATAGTCAATTTAATTCTGTTACTGATTTCTATTAGTTTTTCTTATTATGCGGATTTTTCAGCGAGATTCGCGAGCGGATTCTGCTCCAACGTCGCTTGATCTAGTGGACTTTTATAAAGAAATACATCGTCATCGCGACGCCCACGCCAATCACCATGGCGCGGACTCTCTGAGGATCAGTCCGCTGCGCGTAATGCGCGCCAAACCAGCCTCCGGCGAGCGAACCGGCGATCATCACCAGACATTGCGGCCACAAAACCGCGCGCGCCACAATAAATGTAACCACCGCGGCCGCGTTAATGGCCACAGCGAGCAGCGTCCGGATCGCGCCCATGGCATGAATGTCGCGCATTCCCATCAGCGCCAACATCGCCAGCGCCATAAAGCCGATACCAGCGCCGAAGTATCCGCCATAGATGGCAACCAGCAGTTCGGCGATCGAACCAAGAACGGTTGCCTTCACGGAAATATCATGAAGATCTTCGACGACTGCTGTCTTACCCACGAGGCCGCGCAGCGAATTACCGAAGGCAAAGAGCAGAGTTCCGGCCAGCAGCAGCCAGGGAACGAGGCGCATAAAAGTATGCTGTGGGGTTTTTAGCAAGAGGAGCGCTCCCGCCCATCCGCCGACAACACTGGTGACGAGCAGCGGCGCCAGGACGCGAAGCGGAGCGTTCAGCCGTTTCAGGTAAGCCATGGCGCTGGCGACTAACCCCGGCCAGAGCGCGACGGTGTTGGTCGCATTGGCTTCCACCGGCGGAATGCCCATGAACAACAATGCCGGGAAGGAGATGAAACTGCCGCCGCCCGCTAACGCGTTGAGCGCGCCGGCGACTCCGGCCGCGACCAGCAAGCCGATCGCCTGAGCGACGTGTAAGCCCATAGGTGCGGGAAACAAAAACTCCGCCGAAACGACTCGCTAAGTATACGGCGGGCCGACTGCGCCAGTCTTCATCAGTATCAGTATGCCCAACTCGCCATGCCTCGGCGGAACTCGCGCCCGTCTTTCTGCAACCTGAAACCGCGCCCGCGAAAAAAAATCATCGCTGGATTTTCGCGATCTCTTTTCACGCATGCATCTCTTTATGCACTCCCTCGAAGCCGCTAATTCTGCTAGCGTTTTCTCCGATCCCGAGTTACTCGCAGAAATTACTGTCCGCGCTTCGTTGGCGGACGATCCAAAAAAAATTTCCTTGACATCTGATCTTTCGATATGATAAACCGCCTTCTCGTAACTGGTCCGCTCTTCAGACCGGATCGCACTCATACGCAACTCTACTTAGCAGTCTTTCGGTTCGTGGCCCGAACGACCAGGGCGGCGCGCACAGCGTTCGTGTGTCTGCCTTGAGCACAGGCCGTTATGCATTTCATCCCGGGAGAAGAAACACATGCGCTCGCTAACAACGTTTTTCGTGCTTCTCGTGATATCCATGGCGCCCGGTTCGTTCGCCTGTGCTCAAGGCGCGGAACCCGCGAGCAAAGCCGATGGCGCCGCTCCCGTGGCCGCCACGAAAGAAGAAGTCAATGAGTTGCGCAGCGAGGTCGCAGCGCAGCGCAAGACCATCGAGGAACTGAAGGCGCTGGTCGAGAAGATGGCCGATGCGAAGGTCCGAGCCGCCGCTTCTGAGCCGGGCTGGAGTAGCTCAGCTGAGATTCAGCCGGTGGCCGACCCAATGCCTCGCGAGGTGAATGATACGAGCGAATTCGGGGCTCGGCTGCTGCCCGCAGTTTTGCTCCAGCCCACGCCGATGCCGGAGGCGATGGTGGATCAAGCTGCGCCAGCGGGCGCGCCCAAGAAAGATGCTCCACTGACTGCGGGATGGAATGGTGAGCACTTTTTCATCAGGAGCGCGGACGGTCAATTCAGCATCAGCCCCTACGGCTATGTGAATACCGATTACCGTGCCTACAAGGGCGACGGCGCGCCCTCCGACACGTTTATTTTGCGCCAGGCGCGGTTCGGATTTCAGGGCAATTACGGTTCGCGTGTCGATTTTGCGCTGCTCAGCGACGCGGCCGCAACTTCTGGTTCGGTCGTGCGCGACGTCTACCTCAACGTACGAATCAAGCCCGAGTTTCAATTCCAGGCAGGTCAGTTCAAAGCTCCTTTCGCGCAGGAGACCGGAATCGGCGATACCAATCTCGATTTTGTCGAGCGCGGATTTCAATCGATGCTGTATCCATCCGCCGCATCGGCCTACCGCAGTCCCGGCATAGCCTTGCACGGAGACATTGATGGTGGCGTCGTGCAGTACTGGGCGGGAGCTTTCAATGGCAAGGGATATGCGCTCGCGAATACGACCAATCAGCCCGAATTCATCGGCCGTCTGCGCTTTTACCCCTGGCGTAAATCCAACAGCGAGTGGTTTAAACAATTTGCGATTGGCGGATCGGTCGACTTTGCGCGTTCGCGCGGCCTCTCAGGAGATCAGAGCTTTGCCGCCACGCTGCCCGACGGCGCTTATACCTTCTTTCCGCAGTTCGCCATCAATGGAGACATTCAGCGCTACAACGGCGAGTTCGCTTATCTCAAGGGGGCATTCTCGCTGCGTGGCGAATTTGATCAGCTCAATATGGATCGTACCAATGTCGGCTCCGAGCAAGTGGGAAATCTCGGCTTCCTCAGCCTGCCAACGATCCGAGCCAAAGCGTGGGACATCAGCACGACCTACTTGCTGACCGGTGAGAAGCGGCCGGAAAACGGTACCCCGCGGGTTCATCGTCCGACTTTCGGCCCCGATACTCCGGGTGGCCAGGGGCGCGGATGGGGAGCGTGGGAAGTTGCTTTCCGGTTCACTGGCATCCAGGCCGACGAACCGGGCGCGAACCTGCTGAACTATTACGCCCCCGGTTATGTGCCCACATTTGATTACCACACCTTCGAGTACACGGTGGGTCTGAACTGGTATCCCAATTATTGGGTCAAGTACGTAGTAAATCTGGGCATTGATCAGTTAAAGGAGCCCAGCGTCACCGGCGCGGAGCCGCAGAACTACTATGTGGTTTTGCAGCGGGTTCAATTCAGGTTCTAGAAGTGGCCTGTTGTTGGTTACGGGTCAATGTTGAAACAAGTTTGGTATCGCCGGGAACGGCCGCAAGCCGGTTCCTGAAGGGAAATTGCAGGAGGGGATTCGATGAGACCGAGGATTCTGCTTACTATTTCTGTGACCGCGCTGTTTGTGATCCTGAGCGGTTGCGGGAGCGTTCCGAACTGCCCCGTATGCGGCACCACCCAGAATGGCAGCTATGGCGTCATCGACGTCATTACGGTCCCAGAACATAATCCGAGCGGTGAACCGGGCGGACCGTTCAACTCCTTCGACATAAGTTGGATCGCACCGCCGCCGGGCGGATCGGGCCACAATTTGGATTACGTTTCCGATCGCGTCGGCTTGACTGTCGATGTTTTCGACACGACTACCAACCTGGCCGTGACCGCTCTCCAAGGAACCAATGCCGTGACAGATGCTGGCAACGGCGCCAGTCCCTGCGCGAAAGATCCGGCGACCGGTAACGATCTCATTCCCGCAATCATTTCTGTATTTGGCAATTTCACCCGCTATGGGTGCAGAACCGATTTGACCTGGGAGGGAGGGCTGATGTTTCACCTTGGCTCAGGTTTTGGCGCAAACCATAACTTCGGCGGCTTTCCGGGCGCGCAGTGTTGCGCGGCTCGGGGCAATGGCGTCAATCCCATGTCCGGCCCCGATGGCGAGCAGGTTTCGCCCGATGGCAACTTTCTATTTACCGGGAACGGCAGCTCCCACTTGGTGATCTGGGATCTGACCACCATGGACCTGACCACAAACCCGCCCACTGCGCCCACCATTCTTGCCACCATACCCACCGGCGTTTCGGGCGATTACGACGGGCCGCTGGGCATTGCTCCCTGCATCGCATCGTGGAACGGCGAAGCCGGATCCGCCGCCGATTGCGGCGATGACCGCGCCGACGAATTAGCCTACAACCCATCGGTCACGGCCGCCGATGGATCGATTCATCAGGTGCTCGCCATCATTGATGGCGATCCAGGATTGCCGTTCATCACGTTTATGGACGTGACCAACATCGTAGGCAAAACTGGAACGGCGCAACAGCAACATTGCCTGCCGATCGATCAGACGTACCCATACGGACCTTACGCTGCGCCTGCACAGTTAACCGATACGAACGATTTCCCCACCTATCCGTCGCAGGGGTTCTCTCAGACCTGGGTGATTCCGCAGGGCGGCGCGACGTTCAATCCACCCAGTTGCATCATTGGCCAGATTTACTATGATGGCGCGGGCGGGTTGGCCTCTGGGGGAATCGGACTTAATGTACCGACCCCTGTTTCGGTAGACAACGTCGGCGGTAGTTTCCCATGCCCGGATCCATCCAATCCTCAGACCTTCGGAGGCGTTTCGGGTTCGGCCGCTGCCTCGCTGATCCCGGGGATTGGCGTCACTCCCGTGAGCGGCACGCTGTATAACATCCCATGCCATCACGGCCCCATTGTCGACCAAACTCTGGGAACGTTCTGTAGCCAGACGGCTCCGGGCGGCAACTGCTCTGGCGCCATATCTCCAGCCGGGTTGGGAGCGATGGCCTGGAATCCCAACACTGGCCACTTGCTGCTGACCAATGCAAACTCCATCGCTATCACCAACATTGGCAGTGTCGATGAAATCGACCCCCAGGTGGGCAACAATACTTGCGGCGGACCCTGTGGGCCAGTGGTGGTCAATGTTTTTGTCACGCCGAATTGCATGCCGACCAGCATCACGCAAGGTCCGGGTGACAACTTCCTCGTAGGTTGTGCCGACCATGATGGCGAAGCGTTTCCTCCCAATGAGTATGTGATTAACGGAACTACCGGCGCGATCCTTGCCGAAATCACACAAGTCGGCGGCGTCGACGAGGTCTGGTACAACCCCGGCGACAACCGCTACTACACAGCGTCAAGAGATATGCCCAATGGCCCGGTGATGGGCGTCATTGATGCCGCATCGAACCTCTGGCTGCAAAACGTTGCGACCAACACCAATTCGCATAGCGTTGCGGTCGACCCCAACAACAACCACGCTTTTGTGCCCATGCAGGCCGGCGGCATCTGCACTACTCAAAGCAGCAACGGTTGCATCGGTGTCATGGCGCAACAATGAGCGAATGGATGCAGGTTCGACAACGACGAGCACGGACGAGCGAATCTTTAAATGACTCGCCGAAACGTAGGAGCAAGGTTTAAAGTTGGATGTGGGTGAGACCTATGCAAACATTGAGTAAAGTGCCGCTGTTGAATTGTGTTTTGATTACATCCTTAATGATCGCAATGGCCGGCGCCAGCGAGCAGCCGGCCGCAAAACCCACGGACGTCCCCGCAACCGTGATTGCCCATTTGCCTTTACCGCAAGCGACGGGCAATCAAATGTTGTTGCAGAAAGATAACGGAAGACAGTACTTGTATGTTCAACAGTCGGGGAAGCAAGGCTTCATGATCGTGGATGTGACCAAACCCGAGCGTCCGAATCTTTTGAAGCGCTCCGCGGAATCGAATCAGTCGACGACAGGGAACCTCCAGATAGTGAGTCCTGAGGTCGCCATCGCTGAAGCTCCGGAAAAAACGCCGACGACTCTGAGCAGCAATAACCGTCCCACCGAAACCGTGCGCGTGCTTGATTTGACCGACCCGCGCAATCCGAAGACGCTCGATACGTTCAACAAAGTGACGAGCCTGCTTCCGGACGGCGGCCATGGCTTGATCTACCTCACCAATAACGACGGCCTCTGGATTCTCCGCTATAATCGCCCGGCTCTCCTCGAGCCAGCCAAGAAAAAGCCCCTGTGTGATTCCGAATCCGAAATTATGGCTATGCCGCCGGATTGCGATTAAATGCTTTGTTAAAAAAACTCGCCTTTGTCTTTGCTTTTGGGTGGCGCAGCGGTTCACCGCTGCGATAAAAGCCGGTCTTCGATGACGGCTTCAGCCGCTGAGGATGACTGCCACGCGCGGCATGAGTTTTCCAGCAAACTGTAAAGGCCAAAGGCTGGCCAAAACGTTGCCTCCGCCAGGAGCTATTAACGAGAGACTGAGCTCTCCGAGCACTCCTTGTCGAGAGTTTTGATCGAGGTGATGGTCACGGTCACCGGCGATGGGTTACTACCCCTGGTTGAGGTATCGGAACTCGTACTCAGCGAAGGCGATTCCTTTCCTGTTACTTCTACTCGTTGCCCCAAATACTTGCCCAGCTTTATGTGATTGGTGGCCTGGAGTTCGTAAGTTACGGCCGGATTCGTCTTCATCAGGATGTAATCGCCACTGAATCTACTGACGCAGCCTTGAAGGGTGACTTGCCCTTTGGCATCTTTCGAATTGTCCTGGCTCACGGGGCTGCTGTCTTGCGCCAGGAGAAAGCTGCTGGAAAGCAACAAAGCGAAAATCAATTTCGGCATACGTGTGCCTCCTCGTAATTTAACTGTGACCCTACTGAGATGCAACGCTATGGCCACGGTTGCAACGAATTTCGCGAGGCGCCAGGCTATTTGACGCGTGTTTCTTGATAGTGGAGTTCCTTCCACTGCCCCGCCCGTTTTACCCAGACTTCGCTGATCAATACGCGCGAATAGCGAATTTGCGCCGTTGGCGGAAACTGCAAAGTGCTCTCATAGATTGCCAGAGCGGCATCAGCCCCAAGGGGAATCAGCTTATACCCCCACAACGTGTAGTTGAAACTGTTTTGTTCGGCTAGTTCGTTGATCGCCTGAGTTTTATTCCGCTCGCCCTTGCCATCGACTTCGACCCCTTGATAATCGTCGTCCAGCAGTTCCGCATAGCTTTTCTTATCTTTGCTCTTAAGCGCTTCCCACTCGGCCTTTATCTTCGCCTCGAACATATCCTTCATTTTGGGATCAACGGAGATGCCGCTCGGCAGCGGGCTAGGGGCAATCTTCGAAGGCGCGGCGGACGGTGCGTCAGAGGGCGCAGTCGGTGGTTGAGCCAGCAGCGGTTGAATCAGGAACAGAGAAGTGAGCCCAACCATCCAGGCGGAGACGAAACAACCCCGCATATTTCCTCCCAGGCAGAAATCAAGTAGAGTTAGGTAAAAAGTTAAGCAGAGCGAAGCGAGATTTTATCAGGTCCAACGCATCTCGCATCGATGGATAATCGTTGCCGCCGCTGACGCTCCAACTCACCTAAGCAGCTCTATCTCTGCCGCAACCATCAGCGGCGTGCATTCAGCTTGTCGAGCGCACGCTTCAACTCTTCAAGCTTCTGTCCCGCTTCGCCGAGTTTGCCCTCCGCAGTGAGACGTTGGTAGTCGGCGAGGTCTCTGGCCGCTTCGGATATCAATGCATTGAGATCCGTCGCGGGTGCTGCCCGAGAAGAAGCGTTTCGCTCCGGTTCTGCGGCGGCTGGCGCAGCGCTGGAAGTCGAGGCGCTCATCGACGAGGCCGCGCCGCCAAAGAGCGCTGCCATCGCCGACTCGAACGTCGGCCCATACGCTAGCCGGTCCTGCAGCGCCAGCACCACCAGACGCAGCTCCGGCATCGGACTTCGCTCCGCCTGCAAGTAAATCGGCTCCGCATACAACAACGCGCGCCCCGTTGGAATCACCAGCAGCGCCCCGCGCCGCACATGCGAGCCCTGCTGATTCCACAAGGTCAGTTGTCCGGAAAGCTGCGCGTTTTGATCGATTCGCGCCTCGATCTGCAAGGGGCCGTCGACCAGCTTCGTCTTCGGAAAGTTATAGACCACCGACTTTCCGTACTCTTCCCCGTCGCTGCGCCCGGCAATCCAGCCAATCAGATTGTTGCGGTTCGCTGGCGTGAAGGGCAGAATCTCCACGAACTCCACGCCCGTTTCGTCAGGCAGTTTCATGAGCACGAAATTTGGCTGCATTGCCTGCGTTGTCTGCGCCCCACCCTCGCCCATGCCAACTTCGGTCGCAACCGTCCAAAGATCCTCGCGGTTGTAGAACGCCTCCGCGTCGGTCATGTGATACAGGCCGTATACTTCCGCCTGCAACTTGAGCATTAACTCCGGATAACGCACGTGCTTGCGCAATCCGGGCGGCATAGTCGATGCATCTTTGAACAGACTCGGAAATATCCGACGATAAGCCGCAATGATCGGATCGTCCGTATCAAAGACATAAAAGGTTGTCGTGCCGTCGTAAGCGTCAATCACCACCTTGGCGCTGTTCCGCATGTAGTTGATGAGATCGTTGCCCAGCCGATAGTGGCTCGAGTAAGGATAGCTATCTGAAACTGTGTAGGCGTCCATGATCCATGACAGCCGTCCATCGTCGTCGAGAACAATATAAGGATCCGGATCGTAGGTGAGAAATGGTGCGAGCGCGGCCACGCGATCGCGAATGTTGCGCCGCATCAGCAGCCGGCTGTCTTTATTAACGTCATCGCTGAAGGGCAGTTTCGCCAGGTCATCGCGGTCGAGCGCAATAACAATGCGGCGCAGGAAGCTGCCGAGGACGATGCCGCCATTACCTTCATAAGAAGTGAGGTTGTTACTTTGGCCTTGCGGGTAGTTGAATTCCTGCTGCCGCGTCTTCACATAGACGTCGGTATCAGTTAGCTCGCCGAAATAGATCTCCGGCCGGGTCACTTTAAGGCCTCGAACCGTGCTCTGCACCGGCATGTTGCTCAACATCAGGGTGGGCAGACCTTCGGAAGTGAATCCATTGACCGGATTCATGGTGATGCCATAACCGTGGGTATAAATCAGCTTCTCATTGATCCAGTTGCGGCTGCTTTCGGGGAGCTTCTCGACGTTCAACTCTCGCGCGGCGAGCATGACCTCGCGTGTCGTGCCGTCGATGTTATAGCGGTCGATATCGATGTCTGGAAAATCATAATAAGTGCGGATTTCCTGAATCTGGCGCAACGTATCCTGCAATGCGTGCCAGTCCCACAGCCGTATGTTTTGCAGCGTAGCCTGATTGTTCTGGGGCTCAGCCGCCTCGACCGTCGTTTCCGCCGGAAATTCGCGCTGCGCAATTCGATTGAATCCATAGGCCTGCCGCGTCAATTCGATGTTGTGCGCGATATAGGGCTGTTCGCGAACTAACTCATTCGGTTTGACGATAAAACTGCTGACATACCAAGTAACTCCTTGTAGGGCAACGTAGCAGACTGCTGCTGGAAGAACAGCCGCAATCAACCCGAGACCGCGCGGAGCTCGCAGGGCATTGATGATCGCAATCACCGCCCCCACAATTAACGCGATGCAAACGACAAGCAGTCCGGTGAGGGTGATGTGCGCGTCCGTGTAAGTCACTCCGCCAAAGACCGTATGATCCTCAAGCAATAGCTCGAATCGGCTGATGTAAATGCGCAGCGCGACAATCAGCAATAGAAAAGCAAGCGAAATCGACAACCCGCGCCACGGCAAAATAACGGACCGGCTGAGACGTCCGGCGAGTACGCGCGAACCGCCTGTTATAAGGATGAAGAAGATAGCCAGCGCGCAGGTAATCACCGCTAACGTAAGCAGCCAACCCGAGATCAGTTGCCAGGCGGGCAAAGTAAAGAGAAAAAAGTTCAGCGGCCGGCTAAAGATCGGATCGACAACCCCGCCGGCAACTGGAGATGCGTTCCAGTACAGCGCCAGGGTTGGCCAGTCCGCCATGATGCTCGCGCCGGTTGCGGCGGCGATGACCAGCGATATGCCAAGCGCCACAAGGCGCAGAACGGGTTCAACCGGGAGTTTCAAAGGCTGCCCACCGATAAAAATGGTGTGACCGCTCGGCAGATCGGGCAGATGCGCCCGCTTCAGTCCGAGGAACGTTCCATACAAGATGATGAATGTGGCGGCGGTAAAAGCCGCAAAGATCCCCCATTGCAGGCTGAGCGTTTTCCAGAAAATTTCCCCGAAGCCGAGCGATCCGAACCACAGCGCATCGATGTAATAGGACAGTACGGTGCGACCGCCGAAAAGGATGGCGGCCAGTACGACGAGAATAATAATGAAACGACGGCGCCGCCGCGGTGGATGCGGCATTGGCCAGTCAATGGATTCGGGTGGCATTGCTCTGCTCCATTTTTATGCTTTATTGATCATTCGCATAATACTCTCGCCTGCGCAATTTGCCGCATCTGCGTGGGTGTGCTGCTCAAAATCAATTCTTATAGGAAAATAAATCATGACCTCCGTGCGCATCGACAAGTGGCTGTGGGCGGCAAGGTTTTTTAAGACACGCTCATTAGCGGCGCGAGCCTGCGAACTCGGCAGGATCCAATCCAACGGTCAGCTCGCCAAAGCTGCGCGCGACGTGCGTATTGGCGACATGCTGCGCGTGACCAACGATGGTGGAGAATTCCAGATTAAAGTCCTCCTGCTAAGCGAGGTGCGCGGCCCGGCTTCAGTTGCGCAAACCATGTACCGCGAGAGCGAGGAGAGTCGCGAGTTGCGAATGAAGGTAGCGGCCGAGCGCAAGGCAATGAAGCAGTTCGAAGAACTGCCCGCCGGCAGGCCGTCCAAACGCGATCGCCGAAGAATCATCCAATTTCGCGGAAGAGTTTGAACCACGGTGGATGAATGCGTTCCGCGGATATCATTTATACTCAGCCTCCATGCACGCGGACAAGAAATCAACCCTGAAATCAGCGACGAAAATGAAAACGAATGCAATGACTAGGTCTCGAATACGTTGTGCCGCGCCGCTATGCGCGCTGGCTGTTCTCACCCTCGGCGTCGTGCCGCTCGGAGCCCAGAATAACGCACAGAATGACGATCACGATACTGCGGCCGCTCGCGCCGCCGCCGTGCTCGCCTCGTTGCCCCATGCAAAAAGGATCGACCGGGTAGCNATCGCTCCCGATGGGACTCAAGTTGCCTACGTCGTCGATAAAGAGCTTTCGGTAATTTCCGCGACGGGCGGCTCGGTCCACGCGATTGCTGTGAACGATAGTCCTCCGCTGCGCCAGGTCACGTGGTCGGCTGACAGCAAACAGATCGCATTCCTCGCCGACTTGCCGGGTGACGTCCCGGCGGTTCAAGTGTGGACCGCGGCGGCAGACGGCAGCTCTCCCGTAAAACATGCAGAATTAAAAGGATATGTTCAGAGCCCGCGCTTTTCTCCCGATGGATCAAAACTCGCCATTCTCTTTATTGCGGATATGCCGCGGGTCGCGGGGCCGCTCCAGCCGATGACGCCGTTAGCAGGAGTAATCGACGAGAAGATTTACGAACAACGCATTACCATCCTCGATCTCGGAAACGACCATCTGACGCAAGTTACACCAGCTGACGTTTACGTCTACGAATACGACTGGACGCCCGACGGACAAGGTTGGGCGGCAACGGCAGCGCACGGCTCCGGTGACGCGAACTGGTGGATCGCACGCCTCTACACAGTAAATGCTCACACCGGCGAGATGCGCGAGATTTATAAACCGAAGCTGCAAATTGCCGGTCCGCAGGTCTCGCCTGACGGAAAGAGTGTCGCGTTTATCGAAGGATTGATGAGCGATGAGGGCTCGACGGGCGGCGACATTTACGTTGTTCCGATCGCCGTCGCCGGCGCGGCGCGAAATCTCACTCCCAACATTAAAGCGTCGCCTGATGCGCTGGTATGGACGGCCGCAGACCGCATTACATTTGCCGAGAGCATTGATGGCAATTCTGGCTTCGGTACCGTCACGGTCCATGGCAGTGCGATTCAGCAGCTCTGGTCGGGTGAAGAGTCGGCTTCGCCGGAAAGTCGCGACTGGGTATCGCGATCCCCGGACGGCGATAAATTGATCACCGCCATCGTGCGCCAATCGCCGAGCGCTCCGCCGGAGGTTTGGGCGGGCCCCATCGGAGCTTGGAAGCAACTCACAGAGATAAATGCATCGGCGAAACCGATCTGGGGCAACATGCGGAATGTGCATTGGACAAATGGCACAACTCAGGTGCAAGGCTGGTTGCTGATGCCGAAAGATTTTTCCTCGAGCAAAACTTATCCGCTGGTCGTCAGTGTCCACGGAGGACCATCCGCGGCGTGCACCTCGCATTGGGACGAGCGCAGCATGGGGCCGGAATCCGCGATGGGATATTTCGTTCTCTGTCCCAATCCGCGCGGCAGCTACGGACAAGGGGAGGCTTTCACGCAAGGCAACGTAAAAGATTTCGGCGGCGGTGATTTCCGCGACATCATGGCTGGCGTCGATGCGGTCTCCAAGTGGTATCCGATCGACAGCAAGCGCATCGGCATTTTCGGGCACAGCTACGGCGGCTATATGACCATGTGGGCCGAGACGCAGACGCAGCGCTTCGCGGCAGCGGTCGCGGGCGCCGGCCTCTCCGATTGGCTCAGTTACTACGGCCTCAACGACATCGACGAATGGATGATTCCATTTTTCGGTGTGTCGGTTTACGACGATCCAGCGGTGTATGCCAAGAGCGATCCCATGCACTTTGTCACCGCTGTGAAAACGCCGACGCTGATCCTGGTCGGCGATCGCGATGGCGAAGTGCCCATGGAACAATCCGTCGAATGGTGGCACGCGCTCCGAACTCTGAATGTGCCGACGAGGCTGGTGGTCTATCCGAATGAAGGGCACGCCTTCGTGAAGCCGGCCGACGCCCGCGACTACACTTTGCGAACGCTGGAATGGTTTGACGAATGGTTTGCAAAAGCGTCGGCTCGCTGAACGCCATCGCGCGATGCGATTACTTCAACGTCAACGTGATCCCCTGCCGGAACAACACGCGACTGGAACCATCGCTATTAAACCGCACGTAGTACAAGTACGGGTGATTGCCAACAATGGAAAAATTCAAATCCGGCGCGGTCGGATCGATCAAAGAAAAGTAAGCGTACGACCAGCTGCCCGCCGGCTCCTGCGCAAGGAACTGGTCAAGCGTGGCCACCAAAGTCGGTTTTGTCCAGTTGACCAGATCGATCGATGTGGAAAGATAGAAGCCTTTCGAACCGTATTCATTGCTCCAGGGATTCCATAGAACGGCGATGACCACACCCGACGATTCAAAGAGATTGATCCCGGTCACCACGTCCATGTACGCAACCGGCGTATACACGTGCTCCAGAGGACGTTCTGCCGGGCCGGGGTAAGGATCGACGAAGGCCACAGAGAAATCCGTGCCGCTCCATCCGCGCCATGAAGAAGGGGCGAAAACGTTTTGCGTTCGAATCGGCCCGCCGCCGCTTGGCGTAATGCAACGGTTCGGTCCGGTCTGTCCCGAGCAGCCCGCAGGCCACTGCCACGATGTCACCATGGCGTAGTACCATCCGCCTAACTCAACAATGTTGCTGTCGACGCTATAGCCTGAGGGGCCGGCGTCCTTCACATACTTGTAGGGAACGCCAGCGAGGAAATTGTTGGGCGCCTTAAACGATTTGAAGTGGTAACCGCCATCCTCGGACTCGTGATAGGTGTCGGAGTCATACTCGCACCCGTTGTATCCATTCTTGAAGGTGCATTCGCCCTGGTGCGCCCAGCCGTGATATTCCATGTGCGTCAGGGCGGCGATCTTCTTGCCGTCAAAGGTATAGAAATCATCGATCCAGCTCTGATCGTTGAAATCCGCTGGATTGGGATCGTTCGCCGAATAGTGACCGACCTCGCAACTGTGCTGCACGCTTTCCAGGGTCGGGCCCAGATTTTGAAAGAGTTCAGAGCTAGCCGCCACGAGATGAACTGTGCCCGTCGAATCGCGGAACGCTCGTGCCATCGCGTCGGGAATGTCATTCTGGTTGCAGGATTGTTGGGGCGATTCGAAGACTGCGGTGCGTGAGNCATCGAGTACGCCTTTGATAGTGGGCGTCTCGGCCGGCTGACTTTGTCCGGAGGACAGGGGTGTCAGCGCAATACCAAATAGAACGAGAAATATTCCTTTCATCATTGGTGTCGCTCCGCTTGCCTTCCTCAGTTAACCCAGGATTCAGCGGATCCACTCGGACCCCGAGATATTTATCTTAGCAACATAGGCCCTAGCGCGCAGTCGCCGGAGCCGCGCCATACTTCTGCGTGGCATAGCCCACGATGAGTCCGACGATGCTACCGGGAAGGATGATCGCGATATAGTGGTCATGCTGCATATAGGCGACGAGAAAGGCCAGAACGAAACCCACAGCCAGCCCGAACATAATTCCAAGGGGAATCGAATTTACCTTGCGCGCAAAGATTCCAGCGGCAACCCCTGCAATCAACCCCTTGATGGTCGAGCCCACGATGATTCCCGCCAGTTGCGCGCGCACCTCGGGGTAAAACCAGGCCGTACAACCGTCGACTGCGCCGAGCGCCGCCCCAATCAGTAAACCGAGCAAAATCTTGTTCATCACGTCCTCCATTTTTCTTTGCTGGAGTTCTTTACAACGGAATCTGCAATTCCTTTAAGCCTCAATGCTTGACCACGACGATCAACAGCACCCGCATGAGCAAGTACGCAGCGATCAACCAGATAAAGAACCGGTACTTTCGATAGAAACGCGCCAGCTTATCGAAAATGCTTTCGCTATGAGCAGAAACCGCAAGGCCGTCGAGATACCGAGAAACGTCCGCCGCGAGATCCTGCACTGCGGAGTATCTCTGCTCTCGTCCCGTTGCACACGCCTTCGCACAGATGGCATCGAGCGAGCGATCGCGCCGAGAGGGTGAACCTGCGGGTAAATGCTCTGTCAGCAGATATCGCAACAGCGCGCCCAGGGAAAAGATATCGGCGCGCGCATCAAGCAATTCGATCTCCCCGCTCGCCTGCTCCGGAGACATATATCCTGGCGTGCCCATGACCCTTCCATGGCCCGTTCCCCACGAATTGCTATCGTCGCCATCGGCAGGTAGGCTCGGAATGCTATCGTCGCGGCGATCCGGTTCATCCCGAATGGCGTCCGCCAAAATCTTCGCGAGCCCCCAGTCCATGACCAGGACCTCGCCAAACGGGCCGACCATCACATTGGCAGGCTTGAGATCGCGGTGGAGCACTCCGCGGGTGTGCGCGAAAGCAACCGCGTCACAGATGCGCAGAAAAATCCGCAATCGGTCGGGAGTCGAATCCACGGACTCGATGTATTGATCGAGCCGTTTACCTTCGACAAATTTCATGGTGTAAAAGACGCGGCCGTCGGCCAGCGTGCCGACCTCGTGCACCGGAACAATTCCCGGATGCTCCAGTCGGGCCAACACGCGCGCCTCGCGTAGCAGGCGATTTGCCAGTCCGCCTTCGAAGCGGGATGCGTTGAGCACTTTCAGCGCGACGCGACGTTGCAAAATCTCGTCTTCCGCCGCGTAAACCACGCCCATTCCTCCGCGCCCCACTTCCCCGATAAGGCGATAGCGCGTGCCATTGAGGTCCGGAGCTTCCGCGCCACTGCGCAGCCGCGTAATCGCCTTGTCAGAAAGATGCCTCATCGAGTGCTGGGCAACGCTGGCAACGGACATCTCTCAGAGGACGATCTCAGAGGTCCGATTTCACGCCAGAAACGGCTGGCCGTTTACCCGGCATCCCAGCCGAAAGCCGTTATTGTCTCTCGCCGAAATTCATCGTCGCTGCCGCACATTGCCCGCAAGCGTTCGAGCGCGAGCTTGCGAAATTCGCGGCGCGCCCAGGCTAGCGCGTTGTTTACGTCGCTGACGGCCATTCCAAATTGTTGTCCGAGCTGGGCGTAAGAAATCTTGTCGTCACCGTCAAGCTCATAGGCCTCAAAAAGACGAAAGTCCCGGTCTCGCGTTCGCTCGGCACAAAGCGCTCGCAAATCTTCGACCGCCAGCGCGAAGAGACTGCGTAACCATTCCGTCTCAAAAAATTCTTCGAGCGATTCCGGGGAGGCGATTGCGGCTGGGTCTATTGTGCCACCGGCGAGTTCTTCTTCGGCACCAGCAAAATCGAGCGCCAGATGCTGGACATCGCCTCCGCGCTTCCGACGGCGGGCCGCTTTGTCTTCGTTCATCACAAAACTATCCACGCATAGTCGCAAATAGGTGCGCAGGCGGCTCCTGCTGGGATCGAAGCGATTCAGTAATTCGCGTTTCAGCATTTCGGCAAAAAATCCCTGCGTGAGATCCTGCGCGTCCGGAGCGGCACGCTTCCAGCGCAGACGAACATATTTGTAAACTGGCTTCCAATAGGCCTCGCAAAGTGCGTCCAGCGCTCGCTCGCGCTCCGCCCCATCCTTACTTCGAACCGCCGCGATGACCGACCAACGCGTGGCAGGGAAGCGCCCGTCACCGCCCTTGAACTCATCGTGATCCATAATGATCGTCAGCGGGAGCGACCTCACCACACGCGGCAGGCGTTCTGGGAGACCATCGGCTGACCGGCTTTGCAGCCGAACGCCTGCTCGAAGGCGGCTGAGTTCTGCACCGCTCCATTCACGCGCCATCGTCCCGGAGAATGAGGATCGGTCAGCGCTCGCTTACGCGCCTCCTGATCGGTCACGTTCTGGCACCAGATCTGCCCGTATGCAAGAAAGAAACGCTGCTGCGGGGTGTAGCCATCGATCGACTTCACGGCCGTGTTGCCGATGATATTCATCAGTGCCATGTAGGCGAGCTTCAGCCCGCCGTTGTCCGCGGTATTCTCGCCCAGCGTTAATCTGCCATTGAGCTTGACCTCACCTTTGTCGTCCTTCACCGTGGTAAAACTGGAATATTCTTTGGCAGTGCAGTCGACGCGCTGCTCAAATTCCTTGCCATCGTCGGCCGTCCACCAATCGCGGAAGTTGCCCTCCGCGTCGTACTTGCGCCCCTGGTCGTCAAAGCCGTGAGTAAGTTCGTGCCCGATCACCACTCCGACGCCGCCAAAGTTCACCGCATCGTCCATCATCTTGCCGTAAAACGGAGGTTGCAAAATCCCAGCAGGGAAGTTGATGTCATTCATCGGAGGCCGGTAATAAGCATTCACTGTCGGCGGAGTCATGCCCCAATCCTTGCGGTCGGTGGGCTGGTCGATCTTGTTGTAAAGCCGATGCACCTCGAACGCTTCGGCACGCACCGCATTGCCGGCGTAATCATCAGCTTTGATCAACACGCTGCTGTAATCGCGCCATGTGTCGGGGTAGCCAATATTGTTGACGATGGCATTGAGCTTCTCATAAGCCTTCTGCTTGGTTGTGTCCGACATCCATGTCAACTGGCCAATATCCTGGCGCATTGCGCTCTCGATGGCCTGCACCATTTTCAGCGTTCGTTCTTTGCCTTCGGCGCCAAATGTACGGTCTACATAGAGCTTGCCGAGCGCCATGCCCAGGTGCGTGTCGGTGGACTTCACGCAGCGCTTCCAGCGCGGCTCCATCTCCTGCTGCCCAGACATGTATTTGCCGTTGAACAGAAAGTCTTCTTCGACGAAAGCTTTGGTCAGCAGCGGAGCGTAATCGTTGATCGTCTTCCAGCGCAGATATACTTTCCAGTCGTCGAGCGGTACAGTGTTGATCTGCTCGTTAACCTGCTTGAAGAAATCAGGATTCCCCACGTTAAGCGAAGTGAACTTCGGCGAGCCATTGTCAGCAAAATAGACCGTAAGATCGAGATTTGGCGCCGCCGCAGCAATTTCCGCGACCGTCATTTTATGATCGCGGGTCTTCGGATCGCGGCGGGCCGTGCGATCCATCGAGGCCTGCGCTAGTCCCGTCTCAACCGTCAATACCATCTTGGCTTCTGCCGCCGCCAACTCGGGCATGTCTCCAGCCAGTACAAACATCTTCTCCACATGCTCGACATACTTCTGCCGCGTCTCCACCGACTTCGCGTCATCCTTCATGTAGTAGTCGCGATCGGGCAGCGTGATTCCGCCCTGGTCAAGGGTTGCGACGGTCGCCATTGAATCGTGCATGTCGGGCTGCGGATAGAACGCAAACAGCGTAGATATCGAGTTGCGGTGCATAGTCGCAACCGCCCGAATCAAATCCTCTTTCGTCTTGATGCCGTTAATCCGATCGAGTTCGGGCAAGAGCGCTTCCGTTCTCTTTTTCTCGATCGTGTTCTCGTCCATGCATGACGCATAGTAAGTGCTAACCATTTCCTGCGCCGGAGATGCTCGTCCTGCCGCGGGCGTGGTCAAAATGTCTCGCAGAATATAAAGGTTATGATCGGCGAGCTGGTCGAATCTTCCCCATCGCGATTTGTCCGCGGGAATGGGATGGTTCTTCATCCACGTTCCGCACGCGTATTGATAGAAGTCCACACAGGGGTCGATCGTTTTATCGATGGCGTTAAGGTCGAATACGGGGATTTCACGTGTCGCATCGGACGAGTCCGCCACGGTGCGTGTCGAACTTTGGGCCAAAGCCGTGCCAGACGATAGCAGGGCAGACAACAGCAGGGCGATCGACGCGATCGAAAAAACAGAGGTCGACAAAATACAGAAAATATGAGTTCTCATGTGTTCCTCGGGTTCTAATGTGTTGACACGGCTTGCGGCCGGCGCCGCGCGGGGGATGCGGAGACGGCCGATCCTGCAACCAGACACACTACTACAAACAGAGCAAGCAGTGGAAGTTCACGGCGCGACAGTCGCGAAGAATCGAAAACAGAGCGGTCGCATCGAATTCTAAAGATCGCAGCCCGAACTGAATCTCGAAACTACCGCAGAAGAGAGATACGACGGAGGCAACAAACTAATGACCGAAGTACTGGATACCGCGCACGCGACTAAGATTGCCGATCGCGCCCTTGATCAGATATTTCGCCAGGCCCGTACGCACAATGCGTGGCTGCCGAAGCGTGTACCCGTTGAAGCCCTGCGTGAAGCGTATGACCTGGCGCGCTTCGGGCCGACCAGCGCGAATTCGAGTCCCGCGCGTTTCGTCTTTCTGGAAAGCGAAGCGGCCAAGGCGCGACTCTTGCCCGCGCTTGCCCCGCTCAACGTGGAAAAAACGAAAGCCGCACCCGTGACTGCGATTGTCGCGTGGGACACTGAGTTCTACGAAAAACTCCCGCAGTTGTTTCCGCACGCCGATATGCGCTCGTTTTTCGCAGGGAACGAGAAATTGGCCGAGGAGACGGCCTTTCGAAACAGCTCGCTGCAGGGCGGCTATTTCATCCTTGCGGCTCGCGCTGTAGGCCTTGATTGTGGCCCGATGTCCGGCTTTGATGCAGCCAAGGTAAATGCGGAATTCTTTCCCGAGGGCAAATGGAAGGCGAATTTTCTCTGCAATCTCGGCTATGGCGACAAGAGCAAGTTGCTTCCGCGCAATCCGCGCCTCGAATTTGACAAGGCGTGCCGCGTGCTGTGAAGGGGCGATGTCCAGATCGCGTTTCTCTGAAGTGTTTGGCTAGTTCTCTTGAGCGCTGGAAGAGAAGGCAGCGCTCCGGTCGCAGCCCTGACTCTAAATTCCTGGCCTTCTACCACCGCCGATCATAAGCCCCACCCGCGCAGCGCGCCCCGCGCTTTGCTCTTAATCAATACTACGGAAATCAATACTACCGACAAAGCTGTATAGACGCGCCGCAGCGGTCCGGCTACAAGTGATTGGTGCATAGCTTTCCGATGCTTAACGGCGCCAAGCTTTGGGCCGGCGCAGGAAGTCGCAGATTACCCGCTCACCCCGCTTCGTCTTTCGGAGGTGTGATGTGAATCAAAAGGCAAGCCTTCTGGCGGCCATAGCTTTTCTCCTGATTCTGCCCAGCTCTACGTTTGCCCAAGGCGTTCAGTCAGAAACCGCCCCGGTTCTGCCAGCGGGCGTGCTTGGGACCGACTTGATCGCGTGGTCTCAAATGCAAACGCCGCGGCCGGTGCCTCAGCCGCTTCCTCCTGACCAGAATCCGCGAACTGAACAACAGGCGACAGCCGAGATCTTCGCTGGGACAATCGCGAAGGTGGGCGCGAGTTATATCTTGAAAGCGAATGGCGGCGCAACTTACCGTCTCAACGAGCAGGAACTGGGCGATCATGACGGCGATCAGCACAATGCGAAGAAATACGACGGTAAGCAGGTTCGACTTTTCGGTTACTTGGATGCGAACCATAACCATCTCCACATTGTTAGTATTCAGCCGATTTCCTAGAGCGCCGCTTTAACCATGGGTCTAAATCCCTCCGAAATTCCGTTCTACAGTATTCACCCGATTGGAACGGCTAACTTGCACTACTACTCTGGTCCTGGCTACCCGAAGCGCAATTTTTATGTCGACTAGTGCGTATCCCTCCCCCACTCGTGTTGCCGCATGGCAAACCCTTTTTCAGGCCGCGCTCTTTGAAACCGACAAGCGTGCGCTCCCGCGGCGAATTGCCGAGGCCGAGAGAGCGATCATGCAGCGCACGAAGGAGCTTTTCGATTCCACCGGCGACAGTATCGAAGAAGATGAGGCTCTGGATGACGCTTTGTATGCGCTGCACGCGCTGCAAACTTCGCGGGCGCAAGAGCAACGGGCAGCGTGATTTACTGAAAGTGATTTTGCTCGAACTCTTGCTGGAGTGTGGGTCTCCAGCATAATCGTGGCGCGAACCGCTCAGGTTCGCAGCCACGCTCCTTAGAGGGGCTGAGCGACTGCGCCGGACCTGCTTCCGGGCTGAAGTGAGTCTGGCGCGGTTTTCAGCTTGCCCTGTACCGAATCCCCGGAAATTACGCGATTTTCTTCCGCTTCTGTTCGTCCAGCTCCGGCGGATCCCCGTAAACTTCCTCGTTCCGCGGCCGGTTGCCACCTTGCTCGTTTCCGGAGTGCTCGCTGTTTTGATGTTCTTGGAGTTCGCGATCGGAATTGAACGGCTGGTTGCAGATCTGGCATTTCTTCGCATCCGTGGAGTTGGAGGTCGGGTTCATGTTTATCTCCTTCGTTTCAATTGCTTTTGACAGAAAACGCTTCGATTGGTGATAAGCAAACTAGCCGTGCCCTCAGGCTACCGGGTCGCAATCGCGAACCATGCCAATGAGAAGCGCGAGTGCTGCCAACAATAGCACAATGTGAACGGACCCGCTGACTGTAATCGATCCAACAATTCCCAGGATCCAACAAATCAAAAGCAAGACCGCTAGAGTCCAGAGCATGGATTGAATTCCTCGTGCCCTCAACTCTAGAAGGATTGCGGGGCAGCCGTAATCCAGTAAAATCCCCAGACCGGCGCCGGTCTTACCTTACCGAGGACACCGTATTGGGCGGCGATGGTCGGAGGCTGATCCAGCCATCTTCACGAAACTTAATACACCTGGACGATACTGTTGCGCACGGCGTACAGCGTCAAGTCGGCTACGGAATGCAGGTTGAGCTTACGCATCAGGTTGGTGCGATGAGTTTCTGCCGTTTTGACGCTCAGGTGCAGCGTAGCGGCAACTTCTTTCGTCGTCTTCCCTTCCGCCAATAGCTGGATCACCTCGCGCTCTCTCGGCGTCAGGATGTGCCGGGCAGGTTGTTCGCTGCGCTGATTGGGATGCAGATATCCCTCCAGCACCATTTGCGTCACCCGCGTGGTGAAAAATGTCCGTTTGTTTTGCAGCGCTTCGACGGCGGAAACCAGTTCGCGGCCCGAATCAGACTTCAGCAGAAAGCCCCGCGCGCCAACTGCCAGCACCTCGCGCACAACTTGCTCGGAATCATGCATGGTTAATATCAAAATGCTGATCTGAGGGTTGTTGGCGAGAATCTGCCGCGCTGCGTCGAGCCCGTTGAGTCCCGGCATGCCAATATCCAGCAGCACCACATCCGGCTTTAACTGGCTGGAGAAGTCGACGGCTTCGCGTCCGTCTTTTGCCTCGCCACAAATCTCCCAACCGGGGTGGTCTTCGAGCAGGCAGCGGATGCCTTTGCGCGCCACATCGTGATCGTCGGCGATTAGAATTCGGAGCATGTCCACCTCTCGCCAGAAACATAGTCCATCGTGCCACTGCCCATATTCCGGGTGCTGACATTTGTATGTCCGTTAGACGACAGTCTGAGCAGGATTAAAACCTCCGAGCCCTCGGAATACAGTTTTTATTTGGAGGACCTACAGCGTTTCTGGTATGCTCTAAACACTTTCCAACCAAATTGTTCTGAATGCGTTGCTGCTTCGTTGCTTAGCCTGAACGATGCGCGCACTCGATGTCTTGGTTGAAACTGCGCCCAGTCCGCCACTTCTGAATAGTTCCCTGGCGTTCCCGCTATGCGCGGTCGCACATAGCGCTGTTCCATGGAACCGCGGGGCAATCCACCAACGGAGATTAAGGTGTATGCAGAAGTGTGGTCTAAAGTGCGTCCTATCGACCCTGTCCTTCCTCTTGGCCATAATCCCCGCATTCGCAGGCGTTGCCGTTAACTCCCCGAGCGGCGGCGCCACCGTGCAATCGCCCGTGCATTATGTTGCGTCCGCGACCTCCAGCTGTGCGGATGGAGTCGCATCCATGGGCATTTACACCGCCCCCAATGTCCTGGCGTATACATCGAACGGCGCGAGCCTCAACACGAGTCTCAACCTGAGCCCCGGTACCTACAACACGGTTGTGGAGGAGTGGGATTATTGCGGCGGAGCGGCTACGGTCCCAGTCACCATCACGGTCGCGAATCAATCGCAGGTGCAGGTGGCCACGCCGGCCAACAACAGCCAAGTCGGATCTCCCGTCAACTTCGTGGCTTCGGCATCCTCTTCATGTCCGAAGGGTGTGGCAGCCATGGGGATTTACAGCGCTCCGAATCAACTGGCTTACCAGGTCAGCGGCGCCAGCCTGAATACCAATCTCAGCCTGGGCGCCGGAACCTACAATACCGTCGTCGAAGAGTGGGACTACTGCGGCGGAGCGGCGACGACGCCGATCACGGTTACTGTGAGCAATGCGTCTCAGGTGCAGGTGACTTCGCCCGCAAACAACAGCACGGTCAACTCTCCGGTGCCATTTACCGCAACTTCGACTTCATCTTGCGCTAAAGGCGTAGCCTCCATGGGAATCTACAGCGCGCCCAACCAACTCGCCTACGAGGTCAGCGGGTCGAAGTTGAATAGCACTTTGTCTCTCGGCCCCGGGACGTATCATGCGACCGTCGAAGAGTGGGATTACTGCGGAGGCGCTGCCACCACTCCCGTCACTTTTACGGTGAGCTCCGGCGGTAATGTCATCTCTAACATCCAGGGAGGCAGCGGGTGGACTGGCTACATCGAACTTCCGCCGGACTATGGTATTTGCTCAACCTGCAGCCCTGGCGGTCCACAAACCACTTGGTGGACAAAGCAAGGCGTGAGCTCGCCCTCAAGGAGCGGTGATGCCATGGAGTTCGACATTGGAGGTTCCACGGATTATTCCGATGTCTTGTGGAACGTGCACTTGCTGGGCGACGGTTCTCCGATCCTCGATCAGAATCATCAAATCGTTCCCAACACCCATAACTTTATTTATGACGTCTGGTTTTACGGCACCAGCGTGAACGTTGCGCAATCGTTGGAATTCGACATCAACCTATTCGTCGATGGCTTCTCTTTCATATGGGGCCATCAATGCACGGTGATGGGCGGCCACGAATGGCAAATCTGGAATAACCAGGCCAATGCGTGGGTGTCGACCGGTATTTCCTGCAACCCGAATAGCAACGCGTGGAATCACCTGACCCTGCAGGTGCAGCGCACGTCTGACAACCAACTGCTCTACCAAACCATCACTTTCAACGGGCAGCAATATAACGTGAACGCGACCTATCCTCCGACATCGTCGTCGTGGTACGGGGTCACCATCAATTACCAGATGGACGGCAATTACGCGCAACAGAATTACGCCATCTATCTCGATAACTTAAACTTCACCTACTGGTGAGACCGCGCTGGCGGCAAGAGTGATGAGAGAAAATGAGGGCGCATCGCAGCGCGTGATGCGCCCCTTTTTTTCCAAACCATAGGCTGGCATCAGGTGTTTCCTGTAGGCCGCATAGCTTTCCGCCGTATTTTTCTGGCGTTACCTCATATGCCTAGGGCTTCCTTCACCCTGGAAAATTGCATCCAAGATCGGTCGGAGGATTTTCCATGCATGCAGTTGGTCTTGTACGCCGGAACTCGGCTGTGCCCAGTCTCATCCTGCTGATTTTGATAGCAGCATCGGCGGTTGCGCAGGTGACTCCCGCGCAGCCCGCTCCTCCGGCGGGTAACGGTAGCGTGGCGCAGCCGACTTCGCCACAGAATACTCCAGGGTCGACGGCGCAAGGATCAACAGTGCCGCCATCGGACGCGCCAGCCGCTCCGCCATCCGCGGCCGACCAAGCGACCCAGCCAACGACTCAGGAGCCCACAGCCGAAGACCCGAATACCGCAGGCCCGACCGCCAACGACGACAGCGGCATGTTCGTATTCAAGCAGCAGGTGAATGAGGTTGTGCTTCAGGCGACCGTCGTGGATGACAGCCGTCGCCTGGTTTCAAATCTCGGCAAGAACGACTTCGCCGTCTATGAAGACGGCTCCCCGCAGCCCATCACCTCATTTCACAGGGAAGACGTCCCCGTAGCCGTCGGCATTGTCATCGATAACTCCGGCTCCATGCGCGACAAGCGTGAAAAGGTGAATCAGGCGGTCTTGAATCTGATCCGCGCCATTAACCCGCAGGATCAGATCTTCGTGGTAAACTTCAGCCGCAATTCTTACCTCGATCAGGATTTCACTTCGGACATCAATTTACTTGGCAGCGCCCTGAAGCAGGTTTCCACCCAGGGCAGCACGGCTCTCTACGACGCCATCGTCGCTTCCGCGGTTCATCTCAATAACAATACGAAGTTCGATAAAAAGGTCCTGCTCGTCATCACCGACGGACAGGACAATATGAGCCAGGAGACGCTACCGGAGGCCGCGCGCCGCTTGCAGCAGAGTAGTGGCCCGACGGTTTACGCAATCGGCCTGATGGGAGGAGGGCCGCAAGCTCCAGGCCGATCGGCGCTTCAGAGTCTGGCCGATGCGACCGGGGGCGCTGCATTTTTTCCGGATACCCTCGACCAGGTCGACACGATATCACGCGACATAGCGCACGACATTCGCAACCAATACGCCATCGCCTATAAGCCGCTCAATCAGGATGCGAAGCATTCCTATCAGTCCGTCCGCGTCGAAGCCCGCGCTCCGGGATACGGTCGGCTCACAGTTCGCACCAGAACCGGGACTTACGGGGAACAATCTCCGACTCAAACCGCGAATTAGTTTCTGCAAAAACAAAAAATGTCGTCCTGAGCGAAGCGAACGACCTATGCAAGGCAACTTGCTATGCATAAAATCTTTGCCACGCTCAGGGCGACAGCGCGCTACTGTTCCGCGTTTAGCGGGACCTCACACTTAAGCTACCGTAGTCTGCGTACCACCGTTGGGGATTTCGTTCTTGATCCCCATTGGCATCTCGATTTGAATGATGTTGTTCTTGATGGCGTAGACGACCAGATCGCGGATCGAGTGCAGGCTGAGTTTTCGCATGATATTGCTGCGATGCGTCTCCACGGTCTTCGTGCTCAAGTTCAGCAAAGAGGCAACTTCCTTCGAACTCTTTCCCTCCGCCAGCAGTTGAGTAATTTCTCGCTCGCGAGCCGTCAAAACCGGTAGATTCGGTGGCTCGGTTCTCGAGATCGGATGCCCTTTCTCGAGGAAGCCGGCGAGCACCAGGTCATTCACGCGCGGCGTGAAGAACATGCGCTTGCTCTGGAGAGCTTCGACCGCGGAGACGAGATCGCGCGCCGCATCCGACTTCAACACAAATCCGCGCGCGCCCGCATCCAGAGCTTCGCGGATGACCTGATCAGAGTCCGTGATCGTCAGCACTATGATTTTGAAATTGGGATCGTGTTGCAGCATCTGCCGCGTGGTCGAGAGACCGTTCAAGTTTGGCATGCCAATGTCGAGGATGATGACATCGGGCTTCAATCGTTTGGCGAGTTCGAGTGCTTCCCGGCCGTCGGACGCTTCTCCGCAGATTTCCCATCCTTCGTGTTTCTGCAGAAGCGAAGATAAACCGCGCCGAACGATCTCGTGATCATCGGCTAGCAAGATTCGTAATTTCATAACAGCCCCTTTTTTAGAGCCAGACAGTAACTATTGTCCGATTCTCACGACGCAGTTAGAGTGTCCCGACGAGCCAACGCTACAAATACTTTGTGCTGACTTACTGCTTCTACCGCTTCCAACAAGTCACGCGCGGCGTTGGATTTCACCACGTAACCTCTGGCGCCCGCATCCAGCGCCTCCCGCAGCATCTGTGGCGAATCATGTTGGGTGACGAATAAAATCTCAACGCCTGGAGTCGATTGCCGCAGCCGGCGGCACGCTTCCAGTCCATGCATCTTGGGCATCGTGACATCGAGGACCACGACGTCCGGCTGCAAAGTGTCGGCCTTGTTCAAAGCCTCAAAGCCGTCGGATGCTTCTCCGACAACCTCCCAGCCCGATTGACCCTCCAGCAAGGTTCTCAGCCCTTGCCGTACCACCGGGTGATCATCAACCACAAGAATGCGAATTGTCATGATGCAGTTCCAGTTCTCGCCTCTCGGAACTGATCGCAGACGCTCGCATTTCGTTTCGTGATTTGTGCCCGGTGTACCTGCATCTGGCTTGTCTGGAAATGCGTTCTTCCCAATACCTTAGGGAATTGCGCTAAAAGTACCATGCTCCCTGGGGCACCCGAATACAGGGAATCCTGTATTTCGTGGTCGTAAACCCTAGATGTTACTCGATTTTAGGCGATATTGGTTTGAATGACCGGGAAATAGGTTTCCTGATGCAGCAGGGCTTCTACGCCTTCCATAATTGAGCCCACATCCGTCTTCGCGCAGGCTCCCTGAATGCCTACGTCGCGCGCGGCTTCAGCAAGTTGTTTGGAGAAATGAAAGGTAATCATCAAAATCGGTATTTTCGGGAAAAGCTGAGAGATTTGCTTGGCTACCTCCAGCCCGTTCAATTCCGGCATCTGAAAGTCGAGCAAGATGACATCGGGCAGCGTTCTTTGTACCTTAGGCAGCACTTCACCTCCGGTTCGGGCCTCGTCACACACGCGCCATGTACCGCGCTGTTCGAGGATCTCCCGGAGATAGTGCCGCACCATCGGATTGTCGTCCGCTACCAGTATTCTAACCAAGAGACAAATTCCCCTCGTTCTAAACGTGCTAAACGTGCCCGGGGAAACGCCGCCATGCAGGAAAAGCCGCACTTCGAATTCCGATGGCGCCCCGTCAGCGGAAACGGCTCTTATTTGAATCGCCCACAACAGCCCGAGCTACTAACCGAGCTTAAGGGTTGCGGCACTCCATCGCAATCCCGTGAAGTATGTAAGGGTAATGTCCTAAAGGATTGAACTGACAATATTTTAGCGAGGATGAGCGAAGCGGCGCGCATTCCGGCAGCCGCTACCAGATTCCCTTGTCGTCGCCAGTAAGGTTGTGCTCCAGGGCCGCCGCCGTGGCCAGACCGGGAAGAAGGCTCAAGCGCAGCGTGTTGCAAATCTCTCCCTTGCGGAAAAGACTCTTCCACTCCGCNGCGTACAGTTGTGCCGCATGAGGAACGATAGGAATGCGCAGCCAGTTTCGCCGGTAGTAAACGAGATTGCCCCCGAAACGCGCCGCTGACGCGATCCAGGCCGGCAAGTCGATTCCCTCGCCCCGGTATTGCTTCACGTAGTCTGACACCACTACGAGATAGGTCGCCAATCCTTCCCACAAGCCTGCCGACTGCGCCAGTGAGCGCAAATAGATATAGTCGACCTCGCCGCTCTCCATGAGGCGCGCGTTGTCCACGATGTCGCAGAGCCTTATGTAGAAATGGCGGTACATCCGCTGCAAGGTGCTGATGATCATGCGGTCTTCGGGGGCGGATGTTCGGACCTTACACCCCTCCAGCTCGACCGTCCGAGAGCGTGCGACCAGCGACCGGGTCATGGTCGTCTGCTCGCCCGTCTGACCGAGGCGCCCTACGTGAATCTCCACCAGTTCAGGCAGGCCCGGAATAATAAAATTCCACTTGTTGGCCAGCCGGTCTCCCCAACTGCGCTCCGCCGTTTCCGCTCCGAGTTCCCGCCGCATAACCACCGCCACCTCCGCGGCAGGCGTCCCGGCCGTGCAATCAACGTAAAAATCGATGTCGCTGCCAAAGTCAGGCCAGTGATCGAGCGATTTGATGACAGCGACTTTTCCGCACCGCTGCAAGGCATGAGTAATGGGTTCCAGGAACGCGACCGCGTGCTGGATGCGCGCACGCTCTTTCTGAACGGCATTCGCCACCAACTCTGCTCCCTCAGCATTTCCATTGTCGAGCATCAGCCGCTGCAATGTCGGGAAAGATCGCATGGTCACATGGTGCGAGTTTGCCAGCTCGGCGAGTTCCGCAAGATCCTGACTCTCCAAAGCAGCCGCCGCGCGCGAGGTCCGCTCGGTCCCCCCCAACAGCAACTCACAAAGAAGGCGAAAGCACTTTGGGGGATTGCCGGTTTCGTTCATCGCAGTACGCTCCTCATTCCCTCGCATAAGATATGCTCCATTCCCGGGATGTTATTCGATGTGGCAGCGCGGGTTCTGGGTTGCTGCAAAAGGCTTTGTGCTTCAGCTCTGCGGTTAGCTCGCGCCGCAGCCAGCCGTCTGGCGCTCAATCGCCGTCCCCTCTTCGTAGTCGTTCCAGGTTTCGATCATGAGAAACGGCAGCGGATGGGAATCTTCGAAGTATTTCCGATAGAGGCTCATCGTATCGTCCAGCGTTTTTCCGCAACGGTTCTGCATGTGGCGATTGAGGCCCCACTTCGCTTTGGAGTCATCAAAGCCCGGCCAAGCCGCCCCAATCGTGATCTTGCCGGGACGTTTGCTCATCGTCTTATAGAAGTTGTCAAGATACTCTTCGCCCCAATTGCTGCCATCGGCCGTCCATCCTGTCCGCCCCGGCTGCACCCAGGCAAAAGATCCGGCAAAGTCGGCGCCGTACTGCGGCGGAGGATCGTCTTTGTAGAAGATCAGAGGCGCCGCATCCCAGCCACTGCAATGTTCGCGAACACGGTTCCAATCCACATGACCGCGCTTCGGAAAAATGAAGATCATCGGTTGCCCGTTATACCGGAGATAAGCCTCGCCAAACCTGGCCTCTGGCCCGATGTACGACTTATAGGCCTCGTCGAAAGCGGCCATGGCCTCATCGGTCGCCTGTGCGTCCTCGTCTTCAGGTTCGTTGTACAGCAAGGCAACCTTAAAATGACTTTCGCTCGCGACCTCCTGCAACACGCCAAAGTTGTGATCGGAATAAGGCCGGTTCTCGCCATACCAGTCGACCACAAATGCCGAGATTGCGCGCTTCCTTGCCTGTTGAATCTGTTGCCGAAGAATGCCAGGATCCTGGCTCGAGTATCCGACGTCGATGTGCGTATGATCGCCAAACCACGGCATATAGGCGGCGAGAAGTTTCGGAGCGGGCCCGGGAGCCATAGCATTCTGCCGCAGCGAAGAGCGAACATTCGGAGCCGTGCATCCGCTCGCAATCACAAAACACGCTATAGCTAACACCATCAACACCTTTGGCACTCGAAGGCTCCCTCTTCTCAACTTGTCCGTTTGTAAGTCAGATGCCGCGCAGAAAGCGGCGGTTGGCAGGGCCATCCTGTAGCTGCTTGTAGTCAAACCACGGATGTTGCGGACACTCAGCTTCAAATAGTGTCGCCGCGAACAACTCAAAACTGAGGAACCGCCTGCAATTGCCGGACGACCCAATGATCGGCAGCCGGAGTCATGAGCACGACGTAGTGCATCACTACATGCTCGTCATGAACCAGTTTCCCGCCGTCGAAAATTTGCAGCTGGTAATCCGCCGCATCGTGCAATTCGATGACATCGCCCTCCGGAGCGTAGTACACAGCCTCCACTTTGTGATTCTGATTCAGATAGCGTGTGCTGAGGCCGGAATGTTGCTGACTGGAGACGGTATTCACCAGCGATTCCTTTGCCGTCGACACGAATGGACCAGACAAGGCACCGAGGGCGTTGAATTCCAGGGCGTGAGCCAGGCTTATCCAGGCAATGCGGTAATCGCGTACGATCCCGCGCTCCGTAAGGCTTTCGACGGTGCGCGGACCGGCGTGGCTTACATTCATGTCGACATTTACAGCGGCGTTGGAGCGCGGCGTGCAAAAAAGAAATAGCGACGCGGTCAGCAATGCCATGATGCGCGAAGTGCTACGCGAACGAATCGATGACCCGATGGAAAGCACTCGCCGTCGGCGCGCGAAATTTACCGTCATGGCAACCGTAGTTACACTAATCGTAGTGATCGCCATCAGAGTCAGGCCAATCATCGCCATCGCAATGGTATTCATCGCGGTCAGCAAAGATGTGGGAATCATCGCGATATGAAATGTCGCCAGCGCAATCATTGCCCTCCTCCCATGCGCAATTCGTTGCCCATGGCCACACCCGAGGCAACCGAAACAACAACAGGGCCTGAGGCTGCGATCTCGGCGCGGGCGATGCCGCGCTTGATCGGCGCATCCACCGTGCTTTTTCCGCTGGCATCGGTCGCGGTGAACGAAACAATCGTGCCGTCCGGCACTGGATTTCCCGCGCAATCGTGAACCGGTTCCGTCTCCACCATCAGGCCGTCCTTGGTTCGCTGACCGGTTATGCGAAGATTACATGGCTCCGACGCAACTTCCTGCACATTGCGCCGCGCGGAGAGATCGCCGAGGCTCGCCACAACTTGCAGCGGTCCGGCAGACTTGCCCGACGTGGCGCGAAACCACGCAATCCCATCGTGCGCAGTCACGGCTCGCGAGAGCAGGGAAGCCTTGCCGGCGGTTAGCTGAAAATTGACTGTCCCGGGATCGCGAACGAGATTGCCAAACTGATCAAATGCAATCGCGACGCCGCTCACCGCATCGCTCGCCGCCACCGGCACGCGCGACGGGTGCACAAGAAACGCGAGGTTCGCCGGTTTTGCCGGCATCACAAAGAACGATGCGCTGTGGCAACTATCGGAACAGAGGGTCGCGAAATATTGCCCCGAATCGCGGAGATCCTGAGCGCGCAGTGAAATCTCGCTCCCGAGCGAGATATCGCTCTTATTCGCAACCCCCGGACCGACAAGATAGAACGTCGCCTTCCCACTTCCCGTAGTTGAGATTGTGGCGGCTTCCCCGGCGGTCATTGCAGATGGAGCACGAAGATCCTGCGCGGCGCACATTCCTCCGGCCAAGCTCAAGGTCGCGACAATTCCGGAACCATTGCGAAGGAGTCGCCGCATCCTACGATTTGCCCAGACTGTATTGGTTGACCACGACATGAAAGCTCTGCACCTTTCCCGCCAGCGTGCGCGGAATGTCGACCGAGAATGGCTCCGACGTTTCAGGCTGTAACGCCCGATCGACATAGCCGTCCGAAACCCAGATCACTTTGCCGTTGTTGTCATAAAAGCTTACAATCACATGAGGAATGTTGACTGTCTGCCCGCTCTGATTGAGCAATTCTCCGCGCAACACGCTCCTGCCCTGAACATCTGCTTCAATCTTCTGATCCATCACGCCAATCACCGGATCGGCCGACGCGGGCACCAGCGACGCTTTAATATCCATGCGAACATTCTTGACCTTGCCCAGGTCGATTCCCGGAAAGTCGATGCGGTAGGGCGTAATCTGCTTTGGCAAAAGCACGTGATCAATCTTGTCAAAGCTGTTTTCATCGTCGACGGCATTGCCCGCTCCATCGACCAGCGTGGCATTGACGTTTACAAAAGCGGGCACGGTATCTTCGTTCACAACCTCACCCATCACCACCGAGCCCTCCGCCGAGTTGACCGCGTTCATCGAAACGATGCGCACGTGCGGCGGATCGATGTTGCGCGCACCCCATTCATCTTTGCCGTCGCCGGTGACCAGATCCCATCGCAAGTAAGTGACCGGAACAACCTGGGCAGGAACACTCTCCACCTGCTGTTTGGGCCATACCACCTTCCAGATGCCGCTCTCGCGGTGCAAATGAAAATCGCGGACATCTTCGGTTGGACCAACCGGCGTAGTCCAACGCAAGCGAGCGCGTATTTGCGCGTCATCATTCGTCGCATGCACCGGACGCAACTCGGAACCCTCAAGATTTGAAAAAGTCCGCAAGCTGCCATTTGACCCCTGCCATTCTTCCCGGAATGTTTGCTCATCGACGCCGCTTGTTTTCGACAAAGCCTCATAAGCCGCGTTCCAACGCCGTTTCTGCACATCTTTCAGCAAATTGGTAACCGCCTGCTCGGGCGTATCGGCCTTGGTGGTCAATCCGGGCAACACTGCGCCACTCGCAAAGCCGATCGTCCCCGTCTTCGTTTGGCCAGCGCCGAGCAGTCCTACAGCCACCAGTACGACCGTTGCGACGACGATGATGGTCAAGATTGTTTTCATGTCTTTTCTCTCGGGCGCTCAGGCAACGTAGGGCTGCCGCACGCCAACTGGTACTCCCACGGGCGCCACCACGCGGCGTCTTTCAGGCAGCCATAACTCCAGAAAGATCGCCATGAAGCTCACGCCCATCGGCAGCGTGCCCCACAACACACCCTCCCACGGCGCCGGCACGGCGTCCGACGAAATCGGATGAGCGGGCGGCACATCGTCTTTCGACCACGCAGTGATTTCGCCATTGTCGAAAGTCTCAATCTTTCGCCAGCCGGCAAACGTCAATAGCGGCTCGTAGTACGAATCGTGAACAAAAACGAATTTGAGGCCATAGCGGTTTGCATGTTCAAGCATCGCGCGCAGCGACGCCATGCCGGATGAGCCGTAAAACTTGGCGTTCGTGAGCTGAGCCGAACCGTAGTTGGTCATCTCCGGCAAAAGGCGCGCCGAGTTGTAGTCGCCGTCGACGCTGGTGGCGTTCGTGTAAGTTGAAACCTCCGCTAGTTCGCTTCCCAATCCAAGCGTGATGTAGCGATAGGAATCATGGCCATCGCGATTCAAGAACGCAATCACAGGATTGACGTCCACGATTGCGGTTGGCCGGTAAGGATTGGCGTTCAACCACCACAACGCGGCGCCCAAGGTAGCCACCGATGCCAGCGCGAGTGCCGCCGCGGCCTTGCTCGAAAAGCGATCAAGCAGATTCACCGCGATTGCGCCTAGTAGCGGCATCGCCAGCAGCGTCGCCCAAAAGGTAAAGCGCTCGAAAGTCAAGATTTCGAAGGCCCGTCCCAGCAGCCATCGTGGCAACGGCGTTGTCCCGCCTAGTCCAAAAATGAATGCCAGCCAAAAACCAAACAGCAGCGGTCGCAAGCGCCGTGCTCTGGCGCCGCGCACCAGAATGAACGGAATCGCCAGAATCAATGCTCCGTAAGGAATCACGAAGTAATTGATCGCCGTGGTCGAGTTGAGCAGAAAATTCGATCGGCTGTCGTGCGGAATGGGCATTTGCCGAACCGGGTGGCGAAGAATGCTGATCCAATACGGAGCCAGGACTACTCCGATTCCCAGCCCCACAATCAGAGCAAACGTAGCTGTCCGCAAAAGCACGCCCCGAACTTCTCCTGGCACTGGCTCGTCTTCGCCTCGAACCGGAACTTGCGAATCGCGCACGTCATCCTCGACACCACGCTCCCGCGCGTCGAGAATCGCGACCCAAAGCACAGGCAGCACGAAAAATACCGCGCCGAAGATTAACGTGACGTGGTGCGCCGCCGCCGCCGCCCAACTAACAGCGACGCCTTTGAGAAAAGAACGTGCCGACGCCGTCGTTATCCATTCGTAGAGATAGGGCAGTGCATTAAGATAGAGAGCGGTCGAAGTCACGGTTGCCAACTGTCCAGCCTGATAGACCAGAAAAGCCAGCGCGCCAATAAAAACACTGCCCAACGCGGCATAGCTGGCCGCGCGCTCGCTCACCCAGATTTTGGCGAAACGAAAAACGCCCACCGGCAGCAGCATCACCGCGATCAACTGCACCAGCATGTATCCCATCTTCAAACCAACCACATTCGACAGCAGCGCAATCCATTGGTGAGTTAGCGGCGGATAAGTAGTTTGTGAAAAGCCGGCAAACCACTTTACGTTCCAGGGATCGAACCAGTGACTCGCATAGTGCGAGGCGAAAAAAATATGGAAATTGGTGTCGAACGAAGCAGCGGGGAGCTGCATGAACAAAAGAGGCCCGTGGACCGCCAGTGCCACTAACACAATGGCGAAGAGCGGAATCGGACGAGAGTAACTTTCGGCAGTGCTCACGATAGTGGCTCCAGTTTTTGGTTGGCAGAGGTTGGATTCGCAATGGTGACTAAGGGTTTACTGCTGATTTCCAGCGTTCACGGAGGCGATCGGCAGGATTGGATAATGATGCAGTTTTTTGCAAAGCAGCCCTAACTCCGGGAGTCGCATCTGAAGAACACCGCAGAAAATCATCAAGGGGATGCGGGAGGCAAGCCCAAGATTTTATTGCATGGTGAACCAGTGAAAAGCCGCTTCGTCAGCCGCTCGATCATCTTTTTTCTCGTGAGCTCATGTTTGCGCTTCTCGCCGGGCTACGCTTTCGGTCAGACCTATGATGTCAACCCGGGCGGCAGCGGGCCCGCAAATCAGCAAAACTCTTCAAGCCAAGCGACCACGAACGGTGCCACGGCGACGAATAACGACGCACAGCAGGACGGCTCGAATCTCGGTTGGGGATCGAGCATCGAGGTCGCGCGTCGCGCGCGGGCTGCGCAGGAAGCTTTGCAGCGAAACGATTACTCGGCTGCCGTAACTTTCGCCGAGCAGGCTGCCAAAGCGGCGCCCCAGAATGCCGAACTCTGGTTCTTGCTCGGATACGCTGACCGCCTCGCCGAGCACTATCCGGCTTCGGTCGATGCTTACAACCGCGGACTTCAGCTTCAGCCCGGATCCGTTCGAGGCCTGGCGGGCCTGGCGCAAACCTACGCCAAGATGGGCCGCGGCGCCGAAGCAGAACAATTGTTGCGACGTGTAGTCGAGGCGAATCCAAAGGATGCGAACAGCCTGCAACTGGCGGGAGAGCTTCTGTTGAGTTCAGACGCGCAACGCGCTCTCGATTTGCTGCTGAGAGCCGACGAACTTCAGCCCACTCCGCACACAGAAATCTTGATTGCGCACGCTTATCAGCAGTTGGGAAAGATCGACGATTCGTCCCGCTATCTGACCCGCGCCCGAAATCGCGCCCCAAAGGATCCCGAAGTTTTGCGCTCGGTCGCCGGCCAATATCGCGATCAGGGCCAATATGATCAGGCGATCGCCAGTCTGCAAGCGATCCCTAATAAGAACTCAGACGTTCAGGCCGAACTCGCCTATACCTATCAACTCGCTGGAAAACAGCAAGAAGCCGCCGACATTTACGTTCGGCTGGCCAAGTCTACCAAAGGAAATCTCGGCCTCGATCTCAGCGCCGCGCAATCATTGGTGAATCTAGGCCAAGCCGATGCCGCGCGCGGTTTTCTTGAGGATGCCCGCCGGGCTGATTCCAACAATTATCGTCTGCACGCAATTCTGGGTGCGATTGCGGAATCGGAAGATCGCGTCGCCGACGCTGCCACAGAATACAATCTCGCGCTCAGCAATCTGCCCAAGCGCGCGCCCGAAGGACCGCTCTATCCAATCGAGCTTCGTCTCAATTCGTATGAGATCGATGTGCGCCAGGAGGACTCAGCGGCCGCAACGCAGCAACTCGACGCTGCCGCAACCGAGATCAATTTAATCCAGGTGCCCGATGCCGCGCGGCCGGAAATGCTGCGTTTGCGCGCTGCTATCGAGGCCGCATCCGGCAACCTTGATGCCGCGAATAAAGATTTGAAAGAGGCGCTGGCGCTCGCGCCATCCAATCTCAATTCGCTTCTCAACTACGGCAGTCTGCAATGGAAGCTGGGCCAGAAAGACCCGGCTCGCGACACCTTCGCGAAAGTCCTCGAAGCCGATCCGAATAATCGCACCGCCCTCTCCGCTCTCGGCTATCTGGCGCGCGATCAGGGAGACACGAAGCTCGCCGAATCTTACTTCACACGCGCAGCCAAGGCGCATCCCAAAGACTTTTCGCCTGATCTTGCCCTCGGCGACTTATACACTGCCGAAAAGAATCTTCCCGCCGCTGAGACGGCCTATGAAGCTGCATACCAGCGCGCGCAAACGAACCCTCTGATCGTGTCCGGAGGCGCCAATGCCGCCCTCGAAGCCCATAATTTCGATTTGGCAAAACACTGGCTCGATCGTGCCGACGCCAGAATGAATGAACGTCCGCAAGTCGAACGCGAGCGCGAGCGATACCTCACTCTTAAAGGCGACTATGCGGAATCGTCGAAACTCGGCTATGCGGTTCTTGAGAAGCTGCCGAACGACCGCGAAGGCGCGGTCTATCTCGCCTACGATCTTTACTATCTTGGGCACTATGACGAGGCTCTGGCATTGGCCAACAAATACGATTCGGTTCTCGCCAACGACAAAGATCTGCCTCTGATCGAAGGCTATGTGCACGCGCATGACGGTCATTTGCAAGAGGCGCTCAACGATTTCACTCGCGCTCTCGAAATCGACCCCAACATGGCGCCCGGCTTTGAGGCGCGCGGATACGTATTGAATGATTTGCGCGAACCGACCAAAGCGGTAGCCGATTTCCGCACCGCGTTGCGCTTGCAGCCGAACTATGGCGAAGCGCATCTCGGTTTCGCCTACGCCGATCTCCAATTGCATCGCCCGCAACCCGCGCTGCTCCAGTTGGAGGCCGCACAGAAGGCGCTCGGCAAGTCGCACGCTTACCATCTGGCGCGGGCAGAAGCCTACCGGCAAGAGCAGAATTTTTCGCGCGCTGAGCCCGAATATCGCGCCGCGCTTGAAGAGGAGCCGAACGATCTGCCCGCGCGCCTCGCCTATGCGGACACACTCTTTCGGCTGCGTCATTACCCGCAATCTCTTGCTGAAATTGATCTCGCGGCAAAGCTCTCCCCCAACAATCCCTCACTCTACGCTTTGCGCGCGCAAGTGCATGCCAAACTCGGCAACCGCGAGGCCGCGCATCAAGACATTCAACTGGCCGAGCAGTACGGCGACAACAAACTTGAGATCCTGATGGCGACCGGCGATGCCTTGTTAAGCCTCGGCGAACAAGACGCCGCCATGCAGAGATTCGCGCGGGCATTGGATGATCCGAACGGAGACCGCATTGGCGTGCGCTTGGCGGTTGCTCAGATTTTTCTGCGTCAAGGTCATTTCGACGAAGCGCGCCATCAGATTGCTCTTGGTTTCGCGGAGGCACGCTCCGACTCTTCTTCCGTGACCGCCGACGACATCCTGGCCGCAGCCAATACTTTTCTGGCGATGCACGATTTCGATTTAGCCGAAACTTACTTCGATAAGGCTCGCCTCGCCGGGGCAAACCCCCTCAACGTTGCCATCGGCCTGACCAACACGTATATCGCCGAAGGTAAATCCAGCAAAGCGCAGGAGGAATTGGCGAGCCTCGGCCCGGCAGACGACTTTCGCGATGACTACGACTACATGATGGCGTCGGCGAACCTGGCTCGCCAGCGCCAGGACACCGTCGACGCTCTCTCCGCGTTCGCCCAGGCAAGCACCGTCGCCGGCGAGGAAAATAACAACAACGAAACCGCCCAACTTGCGCAATTTCAACTGGCCGACGAAGAAGGCCGGCAGATTAATCGCGTTGTGAGTTTTCTGCCCGACGCGTCATTTGCGCCGGTGCTCGAGGACATCAACGTTTACACACTGGATGCGAGGATCTTGAGGGTGACCGATCCGTCGCTGCTGCCTCCGCCCCGCCATTCCTTTCAAAGCATGGGGGAGTCTCACTATCGCATTCACGTCGAAGATCTGCCGCCGATTTCCGGCTTTGTCGGAGAGAGCGTGACCGACGGCACACTCTTATTTCCGAGCGTGAACGTCGTTCAAACGCGCCACACCTTCGACACCTTCTTCAACGGCGGCATCGCGCCCGCCCTTCATTTCGGATCGAACTCCATCAACTTCAACGGAGGAATTCAATTCACCGTCCGGCGCGACACGGTTTCTCCCGTGTACATGAGCCAGAACTTGTTCAAACAATTTCTCTACATGTCCACGAGTTCGTTTTTCAACTGGCTGTCGGTGACGGGCAGCGCGGTTCGGGAGGCAGGGCCATTCATCGATCAGGATCTCCACTCGCGCGACGCCTCCGCCAATATCGAATTCACTGTCGGACGCCCGTGGGGCAGCACCTCTCTGATCACCGGATACTCGGTGCGCGATCTGCTTTTCCGGCCTGCGATTCGAGAATATTTCAATACGGGCAGCTACATTGGCCTGCAGCATAAGTTTGGCAACCGGATCACGGCCGCAATTTTGGCGGAAGATCTGCGGTCCTGGGAGGTAAACGGCCCGTACTATGTTACGGCGCAGGCATTGCTGCCAGGCGGCAGATTCGACTTTCGCGTTAATCCGCGCTGGAGTGTGCAGAGCTCTTTCGTGCTTTCAAGAGGGCTGGGCTACCACGAATATGACAACGCGCAAAGCGAGTTTCTAGTCTCCTATGTGCGCCCGGTTCAGGGAAGTCTGAACGATGGCAGTGCCGATGTGCCGGTGTCCTATCCCATCCGCCTGTCCTTTGGCGTCCAACAGCAGACTTTCTACGACTTTGCTGGATCGTCGCGAACCACTCTTCTTCCAGTTGTGCGCTTCAGCTTATTTTAGAACCGTTCCCAGGGCCCCGGATGTCAATGATGATCGAAGCGAATCCCGAAACGAGCACAGCTAAAGACGCCAACGAAGCAGCCCTCGCTTCGGGAACTGTCAGCCCGATCGTCGCCACAGCTGCCGCGGCGAGCGCTGCCGTCGCAACAAAGAAAGTGCGCTCGAAGTTATTGGGCGGCACGCTCACGCTCCTCGCTGGATCCGGGTTTGTCGGCCTTACCAATCTCATCTACAACGTGGCCACCGCTCGCCTGCTTGGCCCCTCGGGATTCGCGCACGCTACCGCCGTTTACACCATGCTCATGCTGATGTCGGCGGTCACACTCTCATTCCAGACAGTGTGCGCGAAGTATATTGCCCGTTATGCGACGACGGAGGACCGCGTCGCCGTGTTCGTCAGTTTGCACCAGCGCGCCTGGGCAGCGGGCGTCAGTCTTGGCCTGGTAATTTTCCTCTTCGGCCACGCCCTCACCAGTTATTTGAATTTGCCCGATCCCGTCCTGGTCAGGTTGCTCGCACTGGGCACGGCTTTCTACATTCCGCTCGGGGTGCGCCGCGGATACATCCAGGGAATCCACGCCTTCAAACCCTTGGCGTTTAATTTTATGCTGGAGGGACTCGTTCGACTGGGCGGGATCGTCCTGCTGACCAGCCTCGGCTTGGGGGTGAAAGGCGCCGTTTTGGCCAGTGTTTTGGCGATCGTCGTTTCTTATTTCTTCGCCTATCCAACTCCCAGCGTGGCCAGGCTCAATCTTCGCCGCATCCCCGGCTCTTTCCGCGAGGGTCTCCAGGCAATTGTTTTCTTTTCCAGCCAGACCGTCATCAACAACTTCGACATCATCCTGGTGAAACACTTCTTCCCTCCGAATGAAGCCGGTCTTTACGCCGCCGTCGCGCTGGTGGGGCGCCTCGTAAATATGTGTGCGTGGTCGGTGGTCAATACCATGTTCCCCGTCTCCGCCGCAGCCGATCCTAACGAAAAAGAGGATCGGTCGGTGCTGTTCCTCTCCTTCGGCATGGTTTTTGTGATTTTGACCGTCCTCATCTGCGGCCTGTGGATGGTCCCAAATTTTCTCTGGAAGACGCTTTTCGGCGCTCATTTCGCTATGGCCAATTACGGTTCATTGGCCTCGCTTCTTATTCTCTACGCCATAACCACCGGCGTGTATTCGCTTAGTTCGGTGATCATCACCTACGAAATGTCGCGCAAAATCGCCAATACCAGCTGGCTACAATTGGCATTTAGCGCCATGCTGACGCTCGGCGTCTATGCCTTCCACAACACGTTGCGGGAGGTAATTCTGGTGCAGCTGGCGCTGATGGTCGTCTTGCTGCTGACGCTGCTCGTCCCGCTCCTGTTGCATCAGGCGACCTCAGTTGTCCTGAACACCTACGGCAGCCTTCGCCTGCTTCGCCCCATAAGCGAAGAAGAGGTTATCGCTGACTTTCTCAAGAGCGAGTTTCATCATTCCGAATTTGATGGATATCGCAGCGAATTCGACGAAATCGTTAGCCGACCTGACATCGGCAATTCTAAAGAGAATGCCGTGCGGCGGGCGTTGCTCTTTCTGCGGCGAGGCGCCATGTGGCGAGAGTTGCCGTTAGACACCAAATGGTTCGAGGTCGAACTAACCGCCGAAGATCTCGCTCGCATACGCTTTTTCCCGCGCGCGCAGTGGCGGCGTGTCGCTCAGGGCAGCTTTTATCTGACCGATGTGGTTGAACGCATTCGAAAGAAATTGGAAGGTGGAGTCGACGACGAATTTCTTCAAAAGCTGTGTCGCGTGAGCAGCGGCATGCGGGAGAGTAGCGTTAATCTTACCGTTTTACTCATTGGTGTTGGCGATAGGGGACCGTTGACAATCCTCGATGGCAATCATCGCGTGGCCGCGGCCATGCTTTCACAGCCGCCGGTGTTACTCCATCGCTTCCAATTCGTGTGCGGCCTTTCGCCCGAGATGACCAACTGCTGCTGGTATTACACCAGCGTCAACACACTCTTGCGCTACTTCAAGAATCTGGTGCGTTATTTCTCGTACGATCCAGAGTCGGATATTGGCCGCTTCCTCGAGATGGAGAGCGATTCGTAGCCTCACTCTGCGCGGGCGCAGTGGCTCGCCGCGCCGTAGCGGAACACGTCTTTATTGTGAGGACGGGTGCTCAACCGGTTGTAAGGTTTTGGGTGGCCTGGCCGGCTCCTGCACTACCGAATTGTCCCGTCGACGAAGCAGTACTGGTTCTCCCTCGATGCGCCGCGCTGCCCGCTCCTCGCCCATTTTCGTGTCCACCTTGGCGTCGCTGTCCTCGGCAATCTCAAATAGTTTGCGACCCTCGGCCGCGCGTCGCGTGGCCAGGACGACCTTGGCGTTCGCTCCAGCAGCCTTTTGCGCACTAGTGTAGAAAAATTCGGCCGTCTCCCGGTCGCCCTCCAACTCAGAGACATATCCAATATTGTTCAGCGCGAACGCGTTGCTCGGATCGATCGCGTAAGCCTTGCGAAAATCTTCGTTGGCTGTCGCCGGGTCATTGCGGTTGACCGCCGACACCCCTCGCAGATTCAATTCCGCCACCCGCGCCTCCGGAGTATTCTGCGTTTCCATGTGGCGATTCAGCGCCTTGGCATTCTGCGCCGCCATGTCGCTTGCCGCTTTCCCTCTCCACGATCGAGCCGTTGTCACCACCGCAGCGGAGTTCGAATGGCGGTCGGCGGCGGCTCGATAATATTGCAGCGCCTCCAGCGATTCGCCCTCCATCTCTTTAGCAACGCCCAGATTGTTCAGCGTAAATACGTTGTTCGGATCTCTTTTCAACGTCTGCTGCAACAGCACGTCTGCTTCCGGAGCGCGCCCCTCCGACAGCAATCGCACTGCTTCGACGTTGTCGTGATTAATTTGCAGCGGCAATTCCGGAATCGCGAGCGCCTCATTGATCGATCGGCCTTTCACTTCCTTTGACGTGGACTGGTCAATAATCGCTTCCGTCGCCTGTTTCGCCGCCAATACATAAAAATTCTGCGCCCGTTCCACCTGCCCTTGCAGTTCCGACGTGTAGCCGAGATTGTTGAGCGTAAAAGGATCATTCGGATCGAGCAGATAAGCCTTATAAAAAAGCGATTCGGCCTTGTTGTAATTGTGCTTCTTGACGGCCTCAACGCCATCGCGATTTAAACGTTGCACCGGCGTAAGGTGACTGCGCTTGGGCAAATTGACTTTGAGATCTCCCGCAAGGGCGCGCGGAGCCAAACTCGCGGTTGTCCCCATCACCAAGCCGATCATCATCCATCGCCTCATCCGCCATCGACTCCAAGACATTAAGCCATTCCTCGCACTTTAAAATGTTGACGATATTTCCGGGCCTATCTTTGATGCCGGGGCGGGGAATATGTTTGTCGGGCGTGCGCTCGATTTCGCCGGAATTATGGCTACCTTGTGTGCGTCAGTCGGCATCCAACAACAGTCTCAAACTTCAGGCTCACGCCAACGGGAGACTCCGTGCGCAACAATTTGCTGATTTGTTTTCTGAGTGGCTTGATGCTAGTCGGCATCGCCAATGGCCAAGCTGCTCCGATGCAGCCCGGCCAGCCGCCGTCATCCGCCGAAGCTCCGCCGGCCGCAGTCCCACCGTCGGCCGCGCTGTCGCCTTCCACGTCGACGTCCTCGACGTCTGCGCCCGCACCCTCCCAGGGAGAGAAGGGAGACGTAGCCGCCGACAACGCGTCGGACAATGACAATGCATCATCGGACAGCGCGATCGACCCGGCCAGCCTTCTCCCCGATCTACCGCCACTGTCCAAGTCAAAAGTAACGCTGGTCGGTGGCACCATTGAAAAACTTGATCGGGTACGCGATCAGCTCACCGTGCGTCCCTTCGGCGGCGGAGGCCGCATGAAGATCCTCTTCGACGCGCGCACGCGTGTCTACCGCGACGGCCAGGTAACTTCGCCGACCGACTTGAAGAAGGGTGATCGGGTTTATGTCGATACCATTTTGAACGGCACGGAAGTCTTTGCCCGCAACATTCGTTTCAATAGCAATGCGGCGCAAGGTGAAAGTCAGGGTTCGGTGGTCTCCTATAACGCCGACCGCGGCGAATTGCTGCTGCGCGATGCCCTTTCGCCGCAGCCGATGCGCGTTCGTGTGAATTCCTCCACGCGCGTCTTGCAAGGAGACCGCGCTATATCCCCAAGCGCGCTGGGGTCCGGAACGCTGGTCGCGGTGAAGTTCATTTCCGAGAATAATGGCCGCGATGTTGCGCGCGAGATCTCTGTCCTTGCTCTTCCCGGAGCCACATTTACCTTTGCCGGCGAAGTCGCAGCCGTGAATCTGCGTACCGGCCTTCTGGTTTTAAATTCCGCCACCGATCACAAAACCTACGAGATTAATTTCGATCCGTCGAAGTTCGCTGTGGACGACAACTGGCGGCAGGGAACCGACGTCAGCGTGCAGACCCGCTTCGACGGCACTCGCTATACGGCCCAAAACGTAACGATCATTTCACCGGCGAAGCCGTAAGAGTTCAGAAAATATCCGACGTAAGAGCTCAGATTGCTAGTGTGAGATCGAGGCTAGCCGCTGACCGGTCAAGTCCGATGCACTAACTATTGCTCGTCGCTATTGCACGTCAACTGCTTATCAATGAGCGAGAATTTCGGCCGTCACGAGTAATACCTCAGTTCCCGGCACCGAAGTAACCTTTCGTCACCACTGATCCTCTGCTAAGCTGACCCCGTTTTTCAAATCTTCCGGCCAATTCATAGGAAATCTTCAGGCGGGCGTCGCCTTCCTACGGTCTTGGCCAAAGTGTGATTTGAGTTAGCAAAGCGAACCACGACTCGCTCCCGCTTCTGAGGCCCCGATGTGTGAACAAGATGTTTAAACGGTTCGTTGTTGCAGCCATACTCCTGGCGTTGCCAGCGGTGTGTTTGGCAGGGAATTATATCGTACCGACCACAACAGTCGCCGCTCAAACCTCCAATAACACAAGCGCGGCGAATACCTTCGTGAGCCAGTCCAATGGCAACTTAGGGGCAGGAAACATCAGCAAAGACGACATTCATACCCTGCTCTATTCCGGAGCGACAACGAAGATCTATGCCCACCTTATGCTCTGGTTTGGTCAAACCAACCACATGAATGTCGGTTATAGCTCGACCGATCCGGCGCAGATCAAGCGCCAAATCACAGACATGATCAGCCGAGGCATAACTGGCGTGATCATCGATTGGTATGGACCCAATAATTCCATCGACCAGGCAACGCAGCTCGTCATGGCTGAAGCCGAAAGTCATCCCGGTTTTACCTTTGCGATTATGGTCGACCAGGGCGCCATTGAATGGGATTCCTGCCCGGGATGCTCGCCGCAGCAGGCGCTGATTGAGCAATTGCAATACATCGAACAAACTTATTTCCCTTCGCCGGCCTATATGACGCTCGAAGGGAAGCCGATGGTCACTAACTTTAATATTGACCTTTCTTATTCGGTCGACTGGAATGCTGCCGCCGCTGCGCTGAGCACCCAGCCCGCATTTCTATTTCAGAATAACAACGGATTCACCCACACCCTTAGCGATGGAAGTTATGCATGGGTGATGCCGACGACGGCCGACTACGGAATGAGTTATCTCACGAGTTTTTACGACACCGGGACGACATTCCCCAGCGAACAAACCGTGGGCGCAGCTTATAAAGGATTCAACGATACGCTGGCGTCCTGGGGATCAGACCGAATCATGTCACAGCAATGCGCTCAGACATGGCTACAGACCTTCTCTGAAATCAACGGCCTCTACAACCCCTCGAAGCCGCTGCCGAATTTAGAGCTCGTAACCTGGAACGATTACGAGGAGGGCACCGAAATTGAGTCGGGCATCAATAATTGCTTTACAGTCTCTCCATCTCTTTCTTCCAATAGCCTGCAATGGACGATCACTGGAAGCGAGAGCACCATCGATTCCTACCGCGTGTATATAAGTACCGATGGCCAGGATCTCATGCAACTAGCGGAACTCGCCCCTGGTCTTCACTCGCTGAACTTATGTAGTTATCCAATTCCCGCGGGTGCCTATCAATTATTCGTGCAGTCCGTCGGCAAGCCGACCATGGCGAACTACATGACTGGGCCGGTTAGTTACTCGCCGGCGTGTGGCGGAGGGGGCACCAACCTCGTAACCTTCGATGCGTCTCCCGCAGCGCTGACGCTCGCCTCCGGCCAATCCGCCACCGTCACCGTCACCGCGACACCGCAGTCTGGAGCCTTCAACAATGCCATCACGCTTTCTTGCGCCGGTCTTCCCAGTTCGCTAAGCTGCTCCTTCTCGCCCATCACTATTACTCCCGGCGCGAGCAGCGCTGCTTCCACCCTGACCATTTCCGCCGCTCCCGTGGTCGGGATGCAGTCGCAGCATGGCGGAAATTTGCTGTTCACCACTTTCTTGCTGCCCTTCGGGATCGCCGGATTCGTGTCCATCTCCAGTTTCAGCCGCCGCGGCCTCAAGGGCCGACGCCTGCTTCGCCGTCTGGCTGTGCTGTGCGCCGTTGGAATCAGTATGGTCGCCGTCTCTTGCGGCGGCACGGGCTCCGCGACTCATGCCGTTCCCGCTCCGAGCACTTACTCCGTTACCATTGCCGGAAGCTCTGTTCCCATGCAACTCTCCACGACCGTTACCATTACCGTGCAATAGATTGTTGTCATCTCGAAAAGTCAAAGGCGCGCGCGGCATGGCGGACCGATAAAACCGGCTAAGCGAGTCGCGGGTGATCGCGCGCAGCAGCAGCGATTTCGACGGCATCCAGTTGGGCAGCCTGCGTACCTTCGCTGCATATTTCAGCGCCTGAGCCCGTTGCTGCAACTCGAAATGGCGAAGATATTTCTGCACGATGTTTGGCATCGTCATACGCAATGCAGCCGAGAAATTCTGATTTGCCATCGCCTGCTGTTTTGCCGGGTCTTCAAGAAAACGAATCAGACAGTCCGCGAGATCTGCCCCATTCCCCGGCTTGTAAAAGCCTATCGCCAACTCTTCGCCCTCTGCCATCTGTCGGAAATCCGCCAGGTCTGCGCACACAATGGGCACACCGTAAGCGCAGGCCAGATGGGCGACTCCGCTGCAACCCGCCGAGGAGGAATAAGGCATCACGGCCACGGACGAACTCTGAAAAAGAGCGGGCAAATCGTCCTCATGAACATAGCCCGTGAATTCAATTTTCGGATTCCATTTCCACTGTTCTTGGAGAGATTCGACATAACCGCTTGCCTGCGGATGATTGCCTCCTGCGATGACCAGCTTCGCATTAGGTAGCTTTCTCGCGATGATGTCGAAGGCGTCGATCATCAACTCGAGCCGTTTGTAAGTGCCCCACTTGCCGAAGGCGAGGATGCGATGTTCGGGATTGCCGCGCCGCAAAAAATCTGGTGGCTCCGGTCGCCTAGTCAGAATGCCATGCGAGCGTACGTGCACATTGTCGCTGCCATACTTTTCCGTCAGGATCTTGCGATATCCCGGCATCAGAACCGACACTGAATTTGACAACAGCAGAATTCTCGTGGCTACCGCGCCCGCCCAACGATAAGTTCGACCGAATCGAACGCCGGCATCCTGTAAATCGACGGTATCCATCAGGTGATGCAGGGTGACATGGGTGTAGCAGCCATTCAACCGCGCCAGAAGAGGCGTCATTAGTCCAGAGAAAGCAACCAGCGGATTGCGCCCGAACGTGCTGAACAAAAGATTGAACCAAACGACATCAGGTTTCAGTTCGCGGATCGCCTTGACGATCCGGCCCACGCTCGCGGGATCGTTAAACGACCAGCAGCGTTGCACGGAGAATTCCGGTAATTCCGCCTGGCCGCCCTCAATTCTATCGGCGAGAATAGTAAGGCTTAGGAACGGATTGCGCTGCAACTCCTGCGCAATATGAAGCCCGTACTCACTGAGTCCCCCATGGCTCGGCGGAAAACTGGTCACCAGACAAATCTTCATTCTTTCTCCCGCCTCACCAATAATGTAGCTTCGATGAGCTAGCGCCTTAAGATGTTGCTGGTAGGAGCGCGAAACGCTAACTTGAAATTCAGTAACTCGAAATCTATTAATTAGATGCGCGGTAGGGATGAGAGGAAGTCGGAGGCTTAACTGAAAAAACTTTACGATCGAAGCGGGGACACTGTAGAAAAGGGTCGTGCCACCGGGGGCAATTGTTTTGCGAGCGCCGCCACTTTGGTTTTCGTCGCTTCCACGGAGAGCGGATCGATCAGTGTCATGTGGTCGCTCAACCTGCTCAAGGCAAGATACGATTCGCGATTTCGCAGAAGGAATTCGAGAGGATATTCCGGTTTTCGTTCACGCGCCAAGACCGGATCGGCGTCGATCAGGAAGGCTAAGTCCGGCCGCGGAATCAGCTTGAGCACCAACCGCGCAAACACCCGCGCCAGCCAGCGATCCAGCGGAACGTTCGCCAGTTCATCGTAAATATAGCGATCAAAGATCACCACATCCACATCGTCTGTCCGGATTCGACTTACCTTGAGCTCGAGATTGACAGCATCGCCCAGGTAAAGAAAAAATCGCGCCGCAATCACCGGCCACGACCTTACATTCTTATCGCGCCGATTCAAAGGCTTTGCCGGAGTTCCAATCCCTCGATCACCTTTGAACGCCTTATAACTTACTGCTTCTCTGAATTTCGGCAGAATCACAACATCGTCCCAAAAGGTGAGCAGCTTAACGCGCAGGCCAGACTGCTCGAGTTGGCTCTTGAGAGCGTCGATCTGAGTGCTCTTGCCCGCCCCATCGATTCCAGAGAAAGTTATGATCTTTACGGTCCGCTCTGACATGGCCGAGATAATTCCCCACGAGATGCTCATCGGGATTAGTGCGCTCCTGGCGGCTTGCTCGATGTGGCTTCGCTCAGCGCCACGACGGTTCCAATGGCCACGCCCGCGCCAATGATCACTCCAGTCCTTATCAAAATGGTGCGAAGCCGCCGCTGTTTGGCCGGCGCAATGGCTACACCCGCCGGTTGAGAGGCCGCAACCCCACTGACATACGGAGCCTCAGCCGCGGCCGTACCGACTGGCCTTTGCGGAGTTGCCGGAGAGTCTGGCGCCTGCGCTTGCGCTAGCGTTTGCGTTCCCGACGACGTTTTATCCGTGTAAGATTTATCGGTGGAAGATTGGCTGGCCGTCATGCCTGGGCTATCAGGCAGTGCACTTGCGCCAGACGCCGGGTCCGTTTGAGCGCTAGAGTGTGCATGATCATCCGCGGACGCTTGCTGTCCGTAAGCGGGTAACACCTCACCGAACGACGACCAAAGGAGCAACCCGCTCCAGACGACATGGGCGAGTATCTTGTGCCGTAGCATCATGTTATTTCCCGCATTCCCGTCTCAAGTTGTTAACCCAGTGCCGCAATCTTAAGTCGATAACATCTTTGAATCGATAACATCGTGATTAGCTGGCCGCCTTGAGATCCGCCAACGCTCCATAGACGCCGGGGGCCGGTTCGGTTTGCGGAATCGTAGGCATCGTGAAAGCATGGAAGCTTTGCACCGCTTCGTCCGTAGTCTCGAACGTTTCGAACAATCGGTCGACCCGCATCAGCTCCAGAATTGTTGCCGCCGCCGGAGAAACCGCTGCCAGCTTCAGATCCCCATCGCGCTTCATCGCTTCCTGCACNCAGCGCAGCAGCATCTCTACTCCGGCGCTATCCATGTACTGGACCAGCGAGCAATCCAAAACGATGCGGGGACGGTCGGATTCGAGGATTGGATCCAGTTCGCTCGAACAGGTTTGCACGTCGCGGTGGTTCAATCTTTCCGGCAGCTGCATGATGATTACGGGCCCACTCCTGTGCATTGTGATTCACCCCTTGATAAAATTGGCATTCAGTCCTCATGGCGCGAACTGCATGCTTTGTAACATCCTCAACTTCCTTCCTGTTGAGACCGAAAACTAAGTCCCTTCAGGCGCAACCAATCATGGCAAGATTTCCCTTCGCCTCTTTCTTGACCGCCTTGTTTACCCGGATCAAACTCGGGTCGGCAATCTCCAGCGAGACGTTGTGCGCCAGATTCAAAAGCTGGTTGCCTTGCACAACGGCATGACACATATCGAGCCAAATCCCCACATAGGTATTGGTGAGAATCGAACTATCCTCGATCACAGTTCCGTAATCGACGAATGAAAAACTTTCAATATTGCTAAACCGCGTAATTAAAGTATCTTCCCTGATGGTCGATCTGCAGCCAAGATATGCGGGAGCGACAATGCGAGCGCGCCGATCGATCTGCGCTCCCTCATCGACCCAAACTCCCGGCCTCATCTCCCGTCCTACCGGAATGAGATCGCACCGTCTGCGAAACGCATCCGCCACCAGCCGCCGCAAATCTCGAGGATGAACCAGACGGTTGACGTATTCCTTCACGAAATAGGTCACCGGCCAACCGCCGTCTTTGCCCTTCCGGGGCGTGGTTTCAGGATCGACAAACATGGCCTGCGCTGGTTCACCGCATCCGGATATCCACAAATCAAGAAATCCCTCGCCATCGGAGGCGCGCGTCACCGTTTGCCTCGTCTGCCGGTGAAACTGAAAAAGATCGATGAGATCGGCCTCCAGGTACGCATTCGCCCTGCAGACGAAGGCATAATCGATTCCGCTTTCTGAATACTTCTGCAAAGCCTGAGCGACCCCCGTCCAGACATCGTTCGCTACTCGAATGTCGACGTTGCTGTACGAAGTCCGGAATGTCGGCAGCAACTGCACTGCGCCTGCCTCTACCTGAACCGAAATCGCTGCGACGTCCGCTTTCACGAAACGCTCGATGGTACGCTCCACTACCGATCGCCCGAGAATTTCCACACACGTTAAAGGACCGCTGGCAAGAAAGTCGGCGCGCTCGACAGGCGCGGTCTCGGGGCCGCCTACATTCTCGAAGGCCTTCCCGCTTTCCGGCTCCACAACTAGAATGGCCCCTAACGCTACCGACATTGGTCCTCTCAAGCCTGCGCTTCGTCCCAACTCCGTTAGCTATTCGCTGGCTGCACTGTACGACGTGCCATACAAGCCAGACAATTGGCTCAAGCTGTCAGTTTGCGCAACCACTGCTTCCTCCGACGCCTTGCCGTTTTGACGCCGGCGAATTGCCTTCTTCTTCGGAAACAGCAGGTCGCGCATTTTCAGCTTGGCCTTGTGCAGCTGCGATTTGGAGTTTCCGATGGAGCAATCCAGCAACTGGGCAATCTCGTGATGTTGATAGCCTTCGACCTCGTGCAGGGCGAAGACCGTCCTGCAGCCTTCCGGAAGCTCCTGAATCGCACGGCGCAGAGCGATGCGATCAATCGCGCCTGAAAGGGCCGGATCATGCTGACCGTAATCGCGCCGCACGTTCGAATCCGGCGACACCGGCTGGTCAAGAGAAATCGCTGGCGGAGATTTTCGGCGGCGAAGTTTCATCAGCACCGTGTTTACCGCAACTCGATACAGCCAGGTGGAGAACGCCGAGTCCCCGCGAAAACTGCCGATCGCCCGAAAAACCTGCAGGAACGCTTCCTGAGTCAGATCCTCCGCTTCGGCCACATCCTTCGTCATCAGCAAGCACACCGAGTAGACGCGCTTCTGATGCATCTGGAACAAAGTAGCAAAGGCTTGCTCGTCGCCTGCTTGCGCGCGCTGAACAAGGGTGCGCTGGGAATCGTCCCAGCTGGCTTGTTTCTTAGCGGGAACATCGGGAACCACGTTAGGAACCACGTTCGGTGCTGTCGCGGAAATTACGCAAGTCGCCACGGTAGTCTCTCCTTCGACGCTTATTGCTCTTATAAATTTCGGGAGCATTCAGCTTTCAAAAAGAGATTAGATAAACCGCCGCGTTCGTCGTATCGGGTTGGCTCTGTAATTGACTGCAAGCCTCGCTGTACGACTATTACTTTTTCGGATGAGAACGAACTATTTCCCGGAGGAGAACCGCGCAACTTTTTCCCGCAGACGACGAAAACTGTGGACTTTTTTCCCGCCAAGCGAGGTGCGGGAGGAAATTCACGCTCCATCGCGCAAACCGACTACAGTAAATCGCGGAGATCGTCCCGGAACGGGCTGTAGAAGCCGACTCCGGGATGCTTACGATTAATACAGCTTGAATCCCACTTCTACACTAATCTGTACGTTGACCGGCTTGCCGTCTTTCATCGCTGGTGCGAAGCGCCACTGCTTGACCGCCTCAACCGCTTTCGCTTCGAGTCCGTGCCCCAATCCGTGAACCACGCGAATATCCCGTGGATGCCCCTCGGTATCGACAATCAACCACAGAATGCAAGTGCCTTGCGTCTTGGCATCGCGCGCTTCCTCTGTGTACTGCGCCTCCGGAGTAGAGACAGGTTTCGGCGCTGAGATGCCGCCGCCCACTTTGAAGACTCCTCCGCCAATGCCGCCGCCAGTGCCCTGGCCAACGCCCGGCCCGTGGCCCACTCCCACACCACTGCCGCTGCCCGATCCAATGCCACCACCTGAGCCGATTCCATTCGAAGGCGGCGCTGACGGAAGCACACTCTTAGGATCACCCAGAGTCGGCATGTGATTTTCCGCAACCTGTATCTGTGGAGGAGCGACCACCGTGGGTTCGACGGCCAATTTCGGTTTCTCATTGCGCACGACGATTGACGGCGGTGTTATTTGGGTGATTGCCATCTTTGGCAATCTTCCTTTAGGCGCCTCCAGCCGCGCATGCTCGCCGCCTCCGCCGCCTCCGCCAACCTCTTTCTTCGCGGGAGCCAGTGTATACGTGTCTGGCGAGGGCGCAATCAGTGTGACCGTTTCGTGCGGCTGAATTTTTTCTGCAATTTGCGAATGGAAGGTCGCGCCCAACAAAATCAAGCCGATCAGGACTGCATGCACGACCGCCGATACCGCGAGGCCATTCGACCGATAGTTATTGTAGTGCCCCCAGATCGCATCCGGGCCGGCGTTAGATACACTCGGAGCTGGAGTGTGAGCAGAACGAGCCGCGGGTTCGCTGGCACCTCGTGAACCGCCGCGCGCGGCCACTGACGCCGCGAACGGTGCTCGAGCAGCATAACCAACACTTTCCTGGTTCGACATTGGCGCTCCTTCTAGGTCCCAGCTATCTGAGTGACGGTTGCGGATCTTCCTTGCACTTCTTTCTTGCCGCCGGCTTCAGTTCATCTCTTTAGGACACACGTAAGATGCGCCATACTGTTGAGCGGTTTACGCGGCGCTTATCTCCCGCCATCGACGGTACGTCTTCTTGACACTTGTCACCTAAGACCTGGGACCCGCTCTTTAGGAAGGGGCAGGCGTCAGATCCTCCCGCGGACCCGGCGCCTGCTTATGGAGGGCGTCGTATCGAGGAACTCAGAATAGCCGCGTACCGCTATACCCTCAATACCGTCAGCACTGTATTTGCGTAGTGGGTCCTTCTGGAAAAACCGGGAAAAATCTCTCACTCTTTTCCATAAAGCGGGGGTCGCGGGGAATCATGTAAGGCAGTTGCTCAGAAAAGAATTCCGCGAAGCACCGCCGGCGACTACCCCTGGGCGTTGAGCACCGCAACTTCTCTTGCTGTGGATTTGCTGAAAGGAACGATCAGCTCAACCAGCGTGCCCGGATTGGTATTGATCAGCCGCAATTCTCCGCCAAATTCCCGGGCCCTCTGCTTCATTCCGCCGATCCCGACTCCCACGCTGTCCGGTTGCAGCTCGGCAACTCTCTGTTCGATTCCTTTACCGTCGTCCCGCACCGTAATGACGGTTGCATCTTCCCGCTGCGTCAGCCCGATCCACACATTGCGCGCCTCGGCGTGACGGAAGACGTTGGTGAGCGCCTCTTGAACAATACGAAAGATCGCAGTCTCCAGATCCGACACCAGCCGAGGGAAATCGCTGGGCTGTACGTCGAGACTGGTTTCGATCCCGCTGCGTTCTGTCAGACCATCGAGATACCAGCGCAGCGCCGAGATTAATCCGACTTCGTCGAGCAACGGTGGATGCAGAAGATGCGACAAGCTGCGTACCTGCTGAATCGCGCGATCGATAATGTCGCTGGCCTCGATGGAAGCTTGTGTTTCCGCTCCCTTTGGCTTGCGCTGCGCGGTTTTATCCAGCACCATCTTGGCGACCGCCAGTTCCTGTCCCAAACCATCGTGCAGATCGCGCGCAATGCGGCGGCGCTCCTCGTCCTGCATGGTCATTAACCGCACAGAAAGGCGGCGCAGGGCGGCCGTTCGATCATCCACCATCTTTTCCAGTTCCGCCGCACTGTCGCGAATCGACTGCTCCAACAATTTGCTGTCATGAATGTCGGAACAGGTTCCGTACCACTTCACAACGTTTCCTTCGTCATCGCGGATCGGCACCGCGCGCGAACGAAACCAGCGGTACTCACCGTCCTTTCCGCGCATCCGATACTCCGCTTCGTAATTCGTTACGGCGTGATCGGACTCGAGCCAGCGCCGCATACTGTGCTCGCGATCTTCGGAATGCACAAAATCCCACCAACCCAGACCAAGGGCCGTGTCCGGATCAGCGCCCGTAAATTCAAAAAATCGATCGCTAATGTAATCTCGAGCGCCGTCCGGTTGCTTACTGAATATGATGTCGGGAGCAGTGCGCACAATCGCGTCCAGTTCCTGGTTCTTGTTCGCCAGTTCGCGATTGAGTAACAGTAAGGCCTGCGCTTTACTCTCTAATTCTTCCGTCCGTTCAGCGACTCGCCGTTCCAATTCTTGATTCAGCGCTTCCAACTGGCGAGTCTTGCGATGCAGTTCGGCGAAAATGCTGACCTTGGCTCGCAGAAGTTCTGGAATTACGGGAACGGAAATATAATCCACCGCCCCATGCTTATATCCCTTGAGCCGGTCGAGGTCCGTAAGATGGACAGCGGAGATGAAGATAATCGCGGTTTTCTGAAAGCGCGGATGCTGGCGAATCATCGTCGCCAATTCAAAACCGTCCAGCTCCGGCATGCTCACATCCATCAGCACGACGGCCACGTCGGTCTTGAGTAGATGTTCGAGAGCTTCTTTCCCGGACGTGGCTTGGATGAGATTTTCGTTCAGTTCCCCCAGCATGACCTCATAGCTCAATAACTTGGCGGGCTGATCGTCCACCATGAGAATATTGATCTTTTCTTTCGTGGCCATCTGTTTCTCCATCCCACGTTTCTCCGTCCCAAAGACCCGTCGCTAAACGAGCGCAGCCAACGCACTCAGCAACCGCCCGCTCTACCCTACCGTCAAGACTTATCGGTGCAGCCACATGCGAAGCGCCGACAGTAGCTGCTCCGTATTGACCGGCTTCGCCAGATATTCCGAAGCGCCCGCCTCAAGACACTTCTCGCGATCGCCCTTCATCGCCTTCGCCGTCAAGGCGATGATCGGCAAGCGGCGAAGTGCAGACTTGCGTCGAATCACCTGCATCGTCTCATAACCATCCATCTCCGGCATCATGATATCCATCAACACAATCGCCACATCCGGCGTGGATTCAAGCGTAGCGATCGCCTCGCGGCCGGTGCCGGCGGTCAGCACCGTCATGCCCCGCCGTTCCAGCACGCTGCTCAGCGCGAAGATGTTTCGCACGTCATCATCCACCACCAGCACCTTTCTTCCTGCCAATGCGTCGTCGGTGCTATGCAACCGGTCGAGCATCTTCTGTTTTTCGACCGGAAGGTCGGCCACTACACGATGCAGGAACAGCGCCGTTTCGTCGAGCAGTCGCTCCGGTGACTCGACTCCTTTGACTACCACGCTGCGCGCCAAGCTGTGCAGGCGTGCGTCTTCATCAGGCGAAAGCTCCTTACCCGTGAACACCACCACCGGCAGGTCGCTCAATGCGGGAGTGTCACCGAACTTTTCCAGCACATCGAAGCCCGACATATCCGGCAACCGCAGATCGAGCACAACGCAGTCAAAGGTCTCTTCGTGAACGGCGGCGATCGCCTCTGCACCGGTTGAAACCACCGTAATATCGATGTCTTCATACCCCAGCAGCTCTCGAATCGTGAACTGCTCTGCCGCGTTGTCCTCCACCACCAGCAAGCGTTTCCGCCGCGGAGTCGCATACTGTTTGATACGCGTCAACGCCGCTTCGATTCCTTCCTGCGTCGTGGGCTTGGTTACAAATGCAAAGGCACCGCGCGCTAGCCCGTGGTGCCGGTCTTCATCCAAAGTCAGCATCTGCACCGGGATGTGCCGCGTCGCCGGATCCTGCTTCAAGTGGTTGAGCACCGTCCAACCCAGCATGTCAGGCAGAAACACATCCAGCGATACCGCGGTTGGTTGATACTCGCGAGCCAACTCCAGCGCTTCCGCACCGCGTGTCGCCACCAGTACCTTGAATCCCCGGTCGCGGGAAAGATCGCACAATACTCGAGCGTAGTGAACATCGTCCTCGACGATCAGCAGGACTGCATCGCCCGGCTGAAGATTCTTTCGGTCATCAGCGATGCTCTCGACGACGGGACGTTCCGGCACCCGAACAGCCGACAGCGGAGGAGTCGAAGCGGACGATCTCTGATCCGAAGACCGGCTTGCCGACGCCCCTACGTAGGTCTGCGGCAAGTAAAGAGTAAACGTGCTACCCACGCCCGGCGCGCTGCGCAGCTGAATTTCTCCGCCGAGCAGGCTAGCCAGTTCGCGGCTGATCGCCAGTCCCAGGCCGGTACCGCCGAATTTGCGGCTGGTGCCGGCATCGGCCTGCTGGAACGCTTCGAAGATGATTCGCTGCTTCTCCAGCGGAATGCCTATGCCCGTGTCCGCAACCTCGAAAGCCACCACCGTCGCGGCGTTTCCAAGAATCGGGTGATCCTCGCTCCACCCATCCTTGGCCACCGAGACTGACAATTTGACTCCTCCTTGTTCAGTGAACTTGAAGGCATTCGACAGCAGATTCTTCAACACCTGCTGTAAGCGCTTCGAGTCCGTGACCACGCTCGGAGCGAGATTGGGATCGGTCTGTACCGCGAAATTGAGGCGCCGGTTCTCCGCCTCATGCCGGAATGGACGTTCCACCATGTCGAGCAGATTGGAAACGAAGACTTCTTCCGCTTCCACCGAGACCGTTCCCGACTCGATCTTCGACAGATCGAGAATGTCGGTAATCAGGTTCAGCAAGTCCGTGCCTGCGCCGTGAATCGTGCGCGAGAACTCCACCTGCTTCGGCGTCAGGTTGCCATCCGGATTGTCGCTGAGCTGCTGTCCCAGCACCAGAATACTGTTGAGGGGTGTGCGCAACTCGTGCGACATGTTGGCCAGGAATTCCGACTTGTACTTTGAAGTCAGCGCCAGTTCCTTTGCCTTTTCTTCCAAGGCGCGGCGAGCTTGCTCGATTTCCTGGTTCTTGCGTTCCACTTCGACGTTCTGTTCGGCGAGCTGTTGCGCCTTTTGCGCCAACTGCTCGTTGGTCTGCTGCAACTCCTTCTGCTGCATTTGCAGCTCGGTAGCCAGCTGCTGCGACTGCTTCAACAAACCCTCCGTCTGCATCGTGGCTTCAATACTGTTGAGCACGATGCCGATGCTGGCCGTCAGTTGTTCGAGAAACGCCAGATGCGAGGTTGTGAAGTTGCTCAGCGAAGCGAGTTCGATAACCGCCTTCACGCGATCCTCGAAGAGCACCGGCAACACGATAACGTTTTGCGGAACCGCCTCGAACAATCCCGACCGAATCGCGATCGTGTTGGGCGGCAATTCCGAGATCAGCATTCGCCGCTTCTCTGCCGCGCATTGTCCCACCAGCCCTTCGCCAAGCTTCAACCGCCGCAGATGCCCGTCCTCGCCGTCGCCTGCGAATGCCGAGAGCAGCACCATCTCCGCCGATTCTTCCGACCCCATCTGATAGATCACGCCTTGTTGCGCGTTGACCAGAGGCGACAGTTCCGACAGCAGCATGCGTCCGACGGTGGTCAGATCGCGTTGCCCTTGCAACATGCCAGTGAAGCGAGCCAGGTTCGTCTTGAGCCAGTCCTGCTCAGTGTTGCGATCGGTCGTGAGGCGGAGGTTGTCGATCATCGTATTGATGTTGTCTTTCAGCTCCGCCACTTCGCCGCTCGCCTCCACCTGAATCGAGCGCGTTAAATCGCCCTTGGTAACAGCCGTCGCGACCTCGGCAATCGCACGCACCTGGTTGGTCAGGTTATCGGCCAGCAGGTTCACGTTGCCTGTGAGATCTTTCCATGTACCGGCGGCGCCCGGCACGTTCGCCTGTCCGCCGAGTCGGCCTTCCACGCCAACTTCGCGGGCCACTGTCGTCACCTGATCGGCGAACGTAGCCAACGTGTCGGTCATGTTGTTGATGGTTTCCGCGAGAGCCGCAACTTCACCCTTCGCGTTCACCGTCAGCTTCTGCGTTAGTTCGCCGTTAGCGACAGCAGTCACCACCTTCACAATGCCGCGCACCTGCTCGGTCAAGTTGGCGGCCATGACGTTTACGTTGTCGGTAAGATCCTTCCACGTTCCGGCCACACCGGGCACCTGCGCCTGCCCGCCCAGCTTGCCTTCCGTACCCACCTCGCGCGCCACGCGCGTTACTTCGGCCGCGAACGCATTGAGCTGGTCGACCATGGTGTTGATGGTGTTCTTGAGCTCGAGAATTTCGCCCTTCACGTCGACCGTGATCTTGCGCGACAAATCGCCGCGGGCCACAGCCGTAGTCACTTCGGCAATGTTTCGGACCTGGCCAGTAAGATTGCCGGCCATGGCATTCACCGAATCCGTAAGATCCTTCCACGTTCCGGCCACGCCCGAGACGTTCGCCTGTCCGCCGAGTCGGCCTTCGCTGCCCACCTCGCGGGCCACGCGCGTTACTTCGGCCGCGAACGATCGCAACTGCTCGACCATCGTGTTCAGCGTTTCCTTAAGCTGCAGGATTTCGCCGCGCACGTCCACCGTAATTTTTTTCGAAAGATCGCCGTTCGCAATAGCGGTCGCGACTTCGGCGATGTTACGCACCTGACCAGTAAGGTTGCTGGCCATGAAGTTCACGTTGTCCGTGAGATCTTTCCAGGTGCCGGCCACGCCCGGCACTTGCGCCTGCCCGCCCAGCTTTCCGTCGGTGCCCACTTCGCGGGCCACGCGCGTAACTTCGCCGGCGAACGCGTTGAGCTGATCCACCATCGTATTAATGGTGTTCTTAAGTTCGAGAATTTCGCCCTTCACATCGACCGTGATTTTGCGCGACAAGTCGCCGCGAGCCACGGCCGTCGTGACTTCGGCGATGTTACGCACCTGGCCAGTAAGGTTGCCGGCCATCGAGTTGACCGAGTCCGTAAGATCCTTCCACGTTCCGGCGACTCCCGGCACGTTGGCCTGTCCGCCAAGTCGCCCTTCGCTGCCCACTTCGCGGGCCACGCGCGTTACTTCGCCTGCGAACGCATTGAGCTGGTCGACCATGGTGTTGATCGTCTCTTTCAGCAGCAGAATTTCACCGCTAACGTTGACCGTGATTTTCTTCGACAAATCGCCGCTCGCAATAGCCGTAGAAACCTCTGCGATGTTACGCACCTGACCCGTAAGGTTGCTGGCCATCGAGTTGACGGAATCGGTGAGATCTTTCCACGTTCCGCCAACACCCGGAACCTGCGCCTGTCCGCCAAGTTTGCCGTCCGTACCCACTTCGCGAGCCACGCGCGTAACTTCCGACGCGAACGATCGCAACTGATCCACCATCGTATTAATGGTGTCTTTGAGCTCGAGAATTTCGCCCTTCACGTCGACCGTGATCTTGCGCGATAAATCGCCTCGAGCCACGGCGGTTGCAACTTCGGCGATGTTACGTACCTGGCCAGTAAGGTTGCTGGCCATGAAGTTGACGTTGTCCGTGAGATCCTTCCACGTTCCGGCGACGCCTGGTACCTGCGCTTGTCCACCCAACTTACCTTCGGTTCCGACTTCGCGAGCCACACGCGTAACTTCGCCGGCGAACGCGTTGAGTTGGTCCACCATCGTATTAATGGTGTTTTTAAGCTCGAGAATTTCGCCCTTCACATCGACCGTAATCTTGCGCGACAAGTCGCCGCGCGCCACAGCCGTAGTGACTTCGGCAATGTTACGCACCTGTCCCGTAAGGTTGCCGGCCATGGAGTTCACCGAGTCGGTAAGATCTTTCCACGTACCGGCGACGCCAGGCACGTTCGCCTGTCCGCCGAGTCGGCCTTCGCTACCCACTTCGCGAGCCACGCGCGTCACTTCGCCGGCGAAACGATTCAGCTGATCGACCATCGTGTTCAGCGTTTCTTTAAGCTGCAAAATTTCGCCGCGAACGTCGACCGTGATCTTGCGCGAAAGATCGCCATTCGCAATGGCCGTAGCCACCTCAGCAATATTTCGGACCTGACCGGTAAGGTTGCTGGCCATGAAGTTGACGTTATCCGTGAGATCCTTCCACGTTCCGCCGACGCCCGGCACCTGCGCCTGCCCGCCGAGTTTGCCTTCGGTGCCGACTTCGCGGGCCACGCGGGTTACTTCGCCGGCGAACGCATTGAGCTGATCCACCATCGTGTTGATGGTGTCTTTGAGTTCGAGAATTTCGCCCTTCACGTCGACCGTGATTTTGCGCGACAAATCGCCGCGGGCCACAGCCGTAGTTACTTCAGCAATGTTACGCACCTGGGCCGTGAGATTGCCGGCCATCGCGTTAACCGAGTCCGTAAGATCCTTCCACGTACCAGCCACCCCGACGACGACGGCCTGTCCGCCCAGCTTGCCATCCGTTCCCACTTCGCGAGCGACGCGCGTAACTTCCGAGGCGAACGATCGCAACTGATCCACCATCGTATTGATAGCTTCTTTGAGCTGTAGAATTTCGCCGCGGACGTCGACCGTAATCTTGCGCGACAAGTCGCCGCTGGCCACGGCAGTCGCCACTTCGGCGATGTTACGCACCTGACCCGTCAGGTTGCTCGCCATCGAATTCACCGAGTCCGTCAGATCTTTCCACGTGCCGGCCACTCCGGGCACCAGTGCCTGGCCGCCCAGTTTGCCGTCGGTTCCGACTTCGCGGGCCACCCGCGTCACTTCCGCGGTGAACACGCCTAGTTGCTGAATCATCGTGTTGACGATATTTGCCGAGCGCAGGAATTCGCCTTCCAGCGGTCGCCCGTCCACATCCAGGCGCACCGTCTGTGTCAGGTTGCCCTGGGCGACGGCCGCAATAGCGCGCGTGACTTCAGCGGTAGGACGAAGCAAATCTTCGACGAGCGTATTCACGGAGATTTCCATCTCGCCCCACGCGCCCCTCGATTGATGAAAGCGGGTGCGCTCGCGGGTGCGGCCTTCTTTACCAACCACCTGCCCGACGCGCTTCAACTCCAATGCGATGTGCTGGTTCGCTGCAACGATTTCATTGAAGGTATCGGCAATCTTGCCCGGCAATCCGGTCCACGATCCCGGCAACCGCACCGAGAACTCTCCGTCCCGCATCGTCTGCAAGCTGGCGAGAATTGTCGTCAGCTCCGAGGAAACCCCGTCCCCAGCCTGCGCAGGCCCAACGTTCCCCTGGTGTAGGTCACCATTGCCTGAGCGTACTTCCGACTCGCCGTTAGCGACCGCCGTTCCGCCATTCCTACGGTTCGTGTCAGTCTCGCCATTTGCGCCCGCCGGCGCAACATTCCGATTGCCTCTTTTCATGCATCCCCCATTTGCCTTGCATGTTCCTTCTTGACAGGAAAGAAGGCGAAACCTCAGTCGTATGGAGCCTCAATATGGAGCCTTAATCCGATTTGTCGCCAACCCCGAGAACTAAATAGCCGAAGCCGAATTGCGGTTTCTATCCGAATTGCTGTCAACCCCGAAGCGACTGTAGATGAGACTACGGGAGTTCACGGACCCCTAAATAGGTAACACTATGTACAGGAACTTGACTCTAGGGTGTTTACTGTATCGGCCAAAGGCGTCCTTATGGATCCCGCGCCTTGTTTATGACCCTCACAGAGCTCCGACGTTCCTACAGCATCTACCCTAGTGTCAACTCTTGCGGTAATACTGTAATTTCTTTTGATCGTTGCGCCCCAGTCGGCGTGTGTGTCGCGTGCCTGCGGTGGACGCGCAGGAAGAATCTACCTCTCCCGGCGACTCTGGAGACTTGCTCATGGCCCTAAATAAGCCAGCCGCCTACGGGCTCTATTCCCAGGATGTTGCACTGCGCGAAGTCATCGGCACCTTGAACCAAGCCGGCTTCGTAAATGAAGACATCTGCGTCATGCTCTCCCCCACTCATCCCATATCTACCATCGTCCGCGACGGCCGTATCCTCGATCCGGAGCGAAAGGCCACTCTCAGCGCCGGTATGATTGGCTGGCTTTCGAAGTTCGGCGCCGTCTTGATCCCGACCGTAGGCTTCTTTGCACGCTCCCGGGCTTTCTTTCACGCCATGATGGCGGGCATGGATTCGCCCACTTTGTGCGCGAGTTCAAGAACTCTCGTAGCCTTGGGCTTTCCCGAATTCGATGCCGAGCGCTTCGAAGGCCACCTCCACCGCCGTGGCGCCCTGATCTATGTTTCTTGCGCCGAAGCCGCCAAGACGAATTGGGCCATCCAATTGTTGCAACGCACTGGAGCCAGAGAGACTGCGACCTTGGATTTGGATAAATACAAAGGCAAAAAGCTGATGTCCGAAGCCGCAGCCTAAGCCCTGCGAGGTGAGCCGCCAGCTACCCTCCTGGTTTGTTCTACTCCCTGTCCTCTGCATAAGTTTTTCGCCTAACCTCAAGAAACACCTGGCGTGCACGGGAAAATAGAAGCAACGACCCGCAGCAATTCCAAATGTTATCTTTATGACGGCAACGAGCCGCCCAACTCACCTTACATGGAAGTTCTGAAACGACTCTTTGAGCGCCATTTCCAAAAGCCTGTCGAGCGGGTGCAGCCGCTGCAAGGCCAGCTGGGCGGGTCGGGCCGCAAAATCATCCGTCTCTCGAGCCGAGAGCTCAGTGCCATCGGCATTCTCTACGACGTCCGCGAAGAAAACCTTGCCTTCCTCGAATTCTCCCGCCACTTTCGCCGCCACGGCCTGCCCGTGCCCGAGATTTATGGGGAAGACTTAAGCCAGGGCGCCTATCTGGAAGAAGATTTTGGCGATACCACTCTGTTTGAATTCCTCTCTGACAATCGTCAAGGATCGACCATCGCTCCCGAAGCCATCGCGGCATATCGCCAGGTGGTAGCCTTGTTGCCGCGCTTTCAAGTCGAGGCCGGTCGCGATTTGAATTACAAGGTCTGCTATCCGCGCGCCAGTTTCGATCGCCAATCGATAGCGTGGGATTTGAATTATTTCAAGTATTATTTCTTGCGCCTGGCCGGCATCCCCTTCAACGAGCAGGCGCTCGAAGATGACTTCAGCCGCCTCACGAAATTCCTCCTCAACGCCAGCCGCGATTTTTTTCTCTATCGCGATTTCCAATCCCGCAACATCATGCTGCGTGATGGCCTTCCCTTTTTTCTCGACTATCAGGGCGGCCGCAAAGGCGCGCTGCAATACGATATTGCCTCTCTTTTGTTTGACGCCAAGGCCGACTTGCCTCCCGATCTGCGCCAGCAACTGCTCGATCATTATCTCGACAGCCTCGCCGGTTTCCTCGATCTCGATCGTCCCACCTTCCTGCACTTTTATTACGCCTACGTCTACGTTCGCATCATGCAGGCCCTCGGCGCCTACGGTTTTCGCGGCTTCTACGAACGCAAAGAACATTTCCTGCAAAGCGTTCCCTACGCCCTGAAAAACTTGCGCTGGCTGCTGCACCACGTCGAATTACCGGTAGCGCTGCCTGCGCTGATGGAAGCCTTTAAAAGTATGGTGGCCTCCGACAAATTGCAACGCCTGTCCTCTCAGCCAGGAAAGGCCAAAAAATTAACCGTGCGCGTTTTCAGCTTTTCCTTTCACCGCGGCGTGCCCCAAGACGACTCAGGCAATGGCGGTGGTTTTGTTTTCGATGGCCGCAGCCTCCCCAATCCTGGCCGCGAAGAGCGCTTCAAATCCCTCACCGGTAAAGACGCACCCGTGATCGACTATCTCAACCAGCAAGAGAGCGTTCATCAATTTCTCGCCAGCGCCCAGTCGCTGGTGGACGCAAGCGTGAGCGCCTATGAGCGTCGCGGCTTCAAGCACCTCATGGTCTCCTTCGGCTGCACCGGTGGCCAGCACCGCTCCGTCTATCTGGCCGAGCAATTGGCCAAGCATCTGCGCGACAACGCTCGAATCGACGTGATCGTGCATCATCGCGAGCAGGAACAGCTCAATTCATGAAAGCACTGATCCGATGAGAGTACCGACTCGATGAGGGCGATGATCCTAGCCGCCGGCCTGGGCACGCGCCTACGTCCGCTTACCGACGATCGCCCCAAAGCACTTGTCGAAATCAACCGCCGCACACTGCTCGAAATCGCGCTATTGCGCCTGCATAGCGTCGGCGTAAATGACGTAATCATCAACGTTCATCACCATGCGGACATGGTTGTGGATTTCCTGAAAAAGAACGACGACTTCGGCATGCGCATTGAAATCTCGCGCGAGGATGTGTTACTCGACACCGGCGGCGGCATTAAGAAAGCCGGACATTTTTTTCTAGCGGATTCCCGCCCTGATGAGCCCTTCATCGTGCACAACGTCGACGTCCTCAGCACGATTGACTTGCGGCGCATGGTGAAATTTCACATTGAAAATCAGCCTCTAGCGACGCTCGCCGTGCAAGACCGCAAAACCTCCCGCTATCTGCTGTTCGACGAGCAGCTCCGTCTTTGTGGTCGTCAAGCCGGAGACGAGCGGCCAGAACTTGTCCGAAATTGTCCGCAAGTGCTGCCCCTGGCCTTCGCCGGAATACACGTAATCTCGCCGCGTCTCCTTACCATGATGATCGAGGACGGCGCATTCTCCGTCGTTACTACCTATTTGCGCCTCGCCGCCCAAGAGCAAAAAATCCTCGCCTTCCGTGCCGATGAATATTATTGGCGCGATCTTGGCAAGCCAGAGAACCTCGCACAAGCTGCCGAGGACATAAAGAAAAATGTAATCGCACTCGGCATCTGATCGCGGCCGTATCTCGGTTTTCCTTCGTCTTCCTTTGTGCCCTCCGTGGTGATGCCTTTTGCCTGATTCCGCCGCGCTTTCGCTAGCGCGCAGCCCCCGCACTCTCCGTCCAACTGATACTCTCAAACAAGAAACCAATCTTTGGAGACTGCAATCGTTGCCCCCTATATCGCCGCCCATTGCCAACGCTCAGGGAATCACCAAAGCCTTCGGCGCCAATCCGCTCTTCCAGAACGTTTCCTTCACCATCTCTGATGGCGATCGCATCGGCCTCATCGGCCCCAACGGCTCCGGCAAATCCACCCTGCTAAGAATTCTCGCCGGCGACGTCGCTCCCGACAGCGGCGAAGTCTCGCTCCGCAAACGCACCCGTCTCGCCTGCGTCGAGCAAGACTCGCGCTTCGATTCGCAAGCCACGGTGCGCTCAGTCATAGAAAGCGCTCTCGACCGCGCGGGCGTCTCCGGCACCGAGCGTGGCGCCCGCTTTGCCGAAACCCTCGGCCGCGCTGGCTTCGAAGATGTAGAAGTTAGGGCCACCGAATTATCCGGTGGCTGGCAAAAGCGCCTCGCTATCGTCGAAGCCCTCGTACAGCATCCCGACATTCTCCTGCTCGACGAGCCCACCAACCACCTTGATCTCCCCGGAATCACCTGGCTGGAAGATCTACTGGAGCAAGCTGCATTCGCCAGCGTGATCGTCAGCCACGATCGCTATTTTCTAGAGAATGTGACCACAGCCATGGTCGAATTGAATCGCATTTATCCCGAAGGCTCCCTCCGCGTGCAAGGTAACTACAGCACCTTTCTCCAGAAAAAAGAAGAATTCCTGCACGCCCAATCCAAGCGCCATGAAGCTCTCGAAAATCTCGTTCACGGCGAAATCGAATGGCTTCGCCGAGGCGCAAAGGCCCGCACCCGCAAATCCAAAGCCCGCATCAGCAAAGCGGGCGAACTCATGGGAGAACTAGCCGACCTGAACGCCAGAACCCGCAGTGCCACAGCGCAAATCGATTTCTCCGCCACCGATCGCAAGACAAAACGCCTCATCGAACTGCAAGATGTCGCATGCACGATGGGAACGAAAATGCTTTTCGAAAATCTCAACTTCATCCTGACCGCCGGAATGCGCGTAGGCCTGGTAGGGCCGAATGGCAGCGGCAAAACCACGCTGTTGCGTTTGTTGCAAGGTGATCTTGCGCCGAGTGCGGGCGAGATTCGCCGCGCCGACTGGCTGCGCATCGTCTACTTCGATCAAACTCGCACTCTCGATCCTGACGTAACCCTGCGCCGCGCCCTGGCCCCAGACGGCGATTCCGTCATCTATCGCGATCGCGTGATTCACGTAGCCGGATGGGCAGCGAGATTCCTCTTCAGCGGCGAGCAGCTAAGCCAGCCCGTAGGCCGTCTTTCCGGAGGCGAACGCGCCCGCGTCTTGATTGCGCAGCTCATGCTCCAACCCGCCGACATTCTTCTGCTCGACGAACCGACCAACGACCTCGATATCCCTACTCTAGAAATCCTCGAAGAAAGCTTGATCGATTTTCCCGGCTCGCTCGTTCTCGTAACCCATGACCGCTATATGCTCGACCGCGTCTCCACCATCGTCTTAGGGCTAAACGGAAAGGGCGGAGCGAACCCCTTCGCCGACTACGCGCAATGGGAGCAGTGGCAAGCTCAGCGTGCGAAAGCAGATGCGGCACCAGTGCCGATTTCGCAGATGCAGCCGGGTTCTACCGCGTCGCCGATAACCAAGAAGAAGCTTTCCTATCTTGAAGCGCGGGAATACTCAACCATCGAGCAGCGAGTAGAAGACGCAGAGCAGTTGGTACAAGCGAAGCGCGGGGAACTGGAAGATCCGGCCAACGCAACGGATGCGTCGCGTCTGGTAGCGGCACAGGCCGCTCTTGACTTGGCTCAGGAGGCGCTAGACGCGCTCTATGAGCGCTGGGCCGAACTCGAAAAAAAGAATGGCTGATCGGATTGCCCACGGATAGCCCGCAAATCGATAGCCCGCAAATCGCCCCAAATTTCGATAAAATTACTTCCCGCTATCGCGATGGTGGGAAACGCGAGTAAGCTGGTTATTCTTTTGCAGGCAACAGAAGGTTCCGGTCTGAACCGGGAGAAATTCATGAAACTCCGCACTGATCGGGTGTACACCGTCATCCTGCTATCCCTGTTCGCTCTTGCCGGACAAGCAGCTGCGAAAGCATCTCCAACAGCTACCACTCTGGCGGTGACTTCGGATGGCGCTCGCGTCTCTTCTGTTCCTTCCGGTAGTGTGGTCGCGCTGACTGCGACGGTAAAGGCGAGTGGCAAGGTGGTGACCGCGGGGCAGGTAAGCTTTTGCAACGCCTCGGCGAAGTACTGCACCGACATTAATCTGGTGGGGACGGCGCAGTTGACGAGCGCGGGAACGGCGGTGCTGAAGTTCGTTCCTGGCATCGGCAAACACAGCTACAAGGCGGCCTTCGCGGGAACACCGAATGCGGCGACGGACTTTGTGCGTAGTACTTCTAGGGATACACCGCTCACCGTAACCGGAAAATTTCCGACTGCCACCACGATCACAGCGTCTGGCCAGGTGGGCGACTATACGCTCACGGCGACGGCGTCCGGATTAGTGAACGCGACGAGCGTCCCCGCACTCGCCGGTAAAGTTTCCTTCCTGGATACGACCGACGGCAACCGTCTGCTGGGCAAGGCGGGGCTCGGAACTGGATCGGTGGCGCTCAGCTTTCCGATTTTCAGCCAACCGGCAACCAACCCCTATGCACAATCGGTCGCCGTGGCGGACTTCAACGGCGACGGAAAGCTGGACCTGATTGTCCCGGTCTATAGCATATTTACCTCGCTGAGCGATGCGAACGTACTGCTCGGCAACGGCGACGGCACCTTCACGCCGGGGCCGGCGTTTCCGCTAACCGGCCAAAATGTCAATAACGCCGCCGTGGCGGATTTCAATGGCGATGGCCAACCGGACCTCGCTATCTCGCTTCCTGACGCTGGCCAAGTCCAGGTATTGCTGGGGAACGGCGACGGAGCTTTTACTCCGATGCCTGCAATATCGGCGAATTTGATTTCGGTGGTTGCCACCGGGGACTTCAACGGGGACGGCAATGCCGATTTGGTTCTGGTCAACTATGGTGCCGGAACCCTAACCATCTTGCTGGGAAATGGAAATGGGACATTCAAGACGGGAGCCACCGTCCCGGTTACAGGCGGTCCGTCGGCCGTCGCCGTTGGGGATTTCAACGGAGATGGGAAGCCGGATTTGGCAGTCGTGACCTATAACACCAGTACGGTGACGGTGTTGCTAGGCAACGGGGATGGAAGCTTTACGCAGGTATCGTCGAGCCCGCAAACCGGCTTCGAACCCGCATCGATTGCCGCCGGCGATTTCAATGGAGACGGCATTCTTGATCTGGCTGTAACGAACCTGAATGACGGCAACCCCGAACCAGGCAGCGTGACGGTGTTGCTGGGCAATGGGGATGGCACCTTTACACCGACGGCAGAGAGTCCCGTCACGGGTGCAGTTCCCTTGTCCATTGCAGTCGCGGATTTCAACGGAGATGGCAAAGCGGATCTGGTTACTGGCGACGCTGGCAGCAATACGGCAACTGTGCTCCTCGGCAACGGCGATGGAACCTTCGCCGGTGACCTCAATCCTCCGGCCGGCGTAAATTCTCTTTTTGTCGCCGTCGGTGATTTCAACGGCGATGGCCTGCCCGACCTGGCAGCAGCCAACAACACCCCTTATACGGTGACCATTCTGCTCTCCGAGGAAACCCAGACCGCCACGGCAACTGCCACTGGCATCGCGCCTGCAGGTTCCGGGCAGCATTTGGTCGACGCCAGTTACAAAGGCAATGGGACTTACCTCGGCAGTGTCTCGCCGACTATACCCCTTACTGGGAACGGCGCGATCCGCCCCTAGGACGCTTGCCAGTGGCCTACGCTCGCGCAAAATCAACAAGCCCTTTGCCGCACATCCGCCCGCGTCAGCTTCGCACCTAGCCTCACGCTTACTTCGCGGGCGTATGGGAAGGGTGGGTTCTGGAATGATCGAATCGGGATCGCGAAACGACTTGCAAAAACCTGCGTGTGTAAGCGCTCTCCTATCCTTCCGCCATTGACTCGGCTAGGAGAGCGCACATTCGAGTTCTTATCTCACGCGGCGATGCTATTTCAGCTCTTACAAATGATGCGGTTTCTTTACTTCCTTCCCCGAAGGTTGGCTTGCGCCTCCCTGCGGTGCCACTTGGCTTCCACCCTTTCCCCGCAGTTGCTTCTGCGACGGCACTAGCTTCGTCCCCTGGATGTGGTCGAAAGGCACCGTCTCGGCAAACGTAGGCAGATTGTGCGCCCTCACTTGCGTGACCGCCTCAAAGCCTGAGGCCAAAGTGATCAGCTTGGGCTCGCTGAAAGCCGTCCCGAAGAAGCTGACGCCCATCGGCGCGCCAAAAGCCATCCCCGCCGGCACCTGAATCACCGGATAACCTTCCGGTGCTGCCAAGCCCGACGTGCCATAAATAAAGTGATCGCCATAGAGCAGATCCGTGGCCCAGGCAGGATTGTCGGTAGCGCTCACCACAGCATCAAGGTTGAACTGGCTGAGCGCCGCATCAATTCCCATGACCCCGGACGCTTGATCAATGGCCAGGGCTTGGTTATAAGTCATTCCTCCAAACGCCGGTTGCGGATCATTAGGCCCCGTCGCCAGCGAAGCGGTTAGCGTCCAAATATCCTGATTAAAGAACGGCATTTCTTCGTCGGCATGGGCAATATTGAAATTGATGGCGTCATTCAATGTCTTGCCCGCCATCGGTACGCCGACGCGCGAAGCGAAATACTTCTGCACGTCGTTCCTGAAATCGAAACACAGCACCAGGGTCTCGCCTGTAGCCGAGGGGAAAACGAATCCTGCGGCATCCAGGTCGATGATCGTTGCCCCCGCCGCACTCATCGCGCTGATCGCCGCTTCGAATTGCGCGAGCACCACCGGCGGAGTTGGATAATTCGGATCGGATCCGGTGAGCCCTGCCCTGGTCACACCCAGAATTGCGCCTTGCAGCCCATTCGGATTGAGGAACTGCGTGTAGTCAGTTGGAAGGTTCGTCGGACGCGTGAATCGGCCCTGCCATCCCAGCGGAACGCCTCCCGTGGCCGGATCGCGACCGTCATAAGTCCGGCTCTGCGCCACGCCCAGCGCCACCGCAACATCTGACACGTGTCGCCCGTGCGGGCCGACCGTATCCTGCGTATGCGAAATCGGCACCACGCCCGCCCGGCTGGTCAGACCAACCGTTGGCTTAAGGCCGACCACGCCGTTAGCATTCGCCGGACACACAATACTGCCATCGGTCTCCGTGCCAAACGACACGGCGGTAAAGTTTGATGACGCCGCCGCTGCCGAGCCCGCACTCGAGCCACACGGATTGCGAGCGATGCCATAAGGATTATTCGTCTGTCCGCCCCATCCTGACCATCCGCTGATGGATTCGAAAGAGCGAAAATTCGCCCACTCCGAAAGGTTCGTCTTTCCCAGAATCACCGCGCCTCCGTTGCGCAGATTTTCCGCAACCGTCGAGTCGATCAGCGCCGGCTTTCCGAGCAGCGCGTAGGAGCCCGCAGTCGTCTGCAACTTGTCGCCGGTATCAATATTTCCCTTAAGCAGCACAGGAATGCCGTGCATCGGCCCAAGCACGATGCCGTGCTTCCGCAGCAAGTCCGCGTTGCGCGCCATATTCAGCGCATCGGGATTCAGTTCAATCACCGCATTCACTCCCGGACCGTTCTGGTCTATCGCGATAATGCGCGTGATGTATTCCTTGGTTAACTCCACCGAGGTGAGAGTGCCTGCAGCCATCGCCGCCTCGAGTTGCACCACCGTCCATTCGTTGTGTGCTGGTGGAAAGTCCTTGGGTTCGCCGTTTTGCTTGACATCATCTGCTGCCGCCAGAGAAAGCGCCAGCAAAGCTGCCACAAGGAGAGTGCCTACCGTTCTCACGATCATGTTGGTCCTCCTGGGGGATCTGTGAAAATGCGATGCCGGGAATCCTGCTACTCGCCAATCAGTTTGTCAAGAGATTGCGGCATATGCGTTGTACCGCACACACACTAGGAGATCCCGCATCCCGCTTGGCTTTCCGGCGTTTAGCCCCGGCGCTCAAATGTAAACATTTTGTCAACGATTACTCGGGCGCGTAGTGGATCAATTTGAATTGGCTTGGACGGGCACGACTTGCGGAAAAACTCGACGTTGCCGTTGCTTTTGGCGCGGTGGCTCACCGCCTTTGCACTTTCTTTTTGGGTGGCGCAGCGCTTCACCGCTGCGATAAAAGGCGTCTGAAGGCGTCTTTTCACCACCGGCTTTAGCCGCTGAGGTAGACTACCGCGCGCCCAACCAGTTTTCCTGCAACCTCTTCACGCGTGCCGCTAAGCTACCGAAAAGTCCTCGGCGCTTTCGCGCCTGAGTTCCCCCGCCTGCAGCCACTTCCTCCGCAGCCTTATTAGATTAGGCCCTGGCAAAATCAATAAACCCGTGCTGCGCATCGGTCCGCGTAAGCTTCGCCCGCACCCTGTCGCCGACATGCAACCCCTGCCCACCCTGCGCCAGCAATCCTTCCATGTGCGGCTGCAGCACGCGAACAAATGTCCCCTTCGGAGTCACTCCGGTGACGATGGCATCGAACGTCTCACCCACATGACGGTTCATCGCCACGGCCGCCAGCCGCTTCGACATATCCCGCTCCACTTTGCGCGCCGCATCCCCTTTCGCCGTGCAATTAGCCGCGATGGCGGCAAGTTGGTCGTCAGAATAAGGACCAGGTTTCCGATCAAGCAAAGATTTGATCAGCCTTTGCGTGACGATGTCCGCAAAGCGTCGATTAGGCGCGGTCGAGTGCGTGTAATCCTGCACCGCAAGCCCAAAATGCCCCTGCGTAGGATCGCCCGGACGCTCCAGCACATACTCGCCCGGCCCAATCAGCTTAATTACGGCTAGCGACAGATCGGCAAAGTGATCCGGGGAGACCGCTTTGCGCTTTAAAAGAAAATCGTTGAGCGCCTTCGAATCAGGCTGTGCGGGCAGCTTTTCCCCCTGCGCCGCCGCCAGCCGCACAATCCCATCCCAATGTTGGGGAATTCTCACGATGCGCCGCAGCGACGAAACTTTCTCCAGCAGTCGCGCCACCACGCCATTAGCCGCGATCATGAAGTCTTCGATCAATTCGGTCGCGCGATTTCTCTCCACCGTCGCGACTCCGGTCACCTGTTGGTCGAGCAGCAACGGGATCACTTCCTCCGTATCAAGATTCAGCGCGCCATTGGCATAGCGCAGTTTTCGCAGCGCCTGAGCGGCTTCATCCTGCAATTTGAGTTGCGCCTGCAACTCGGCCGAAGCGGCAACTTTCGGCGGAGCGGCGCCCCTACCTTCCAGCCAGGGCCCAACCCCGTTATAAGTAAGTTGCGCCTTGTTGCGGACCACCGCCCGATACACATTGCTCGAACCGAGCTCCCCCTGGCCATCGACCACGAATTCAGTGACGACCGCAGGCCTGTCCACATCCGGCAGCAATGACGACGCGCCCGTCGAGAGTTCCACCGGCAGCATCGGAAAAATGGTGACCCACGTATAGACGGTCGTCGCCTCTCGCTCCGCGTGCTGATCGATGGCAGAATCCTTCGCAACAAAAGCGTCCACGTCGGCAACGGCCACCATCACCCTGATTCCCCCATCGGGCAGGCGCTCAGCGACCTCGATCTGGTCAAGGTCCCTCGAAGTATCGTTATCAATCGAAGACCAAAGCAGACCGCGGAGATCGCGTACCTTCTCCGAAGGCGTAAGCGCTGGCGGGTGTGCCTTGAGGGCCGCCAATTGTTGCTGCGTCGCCGGAGGAAAATTCGGTTCAAAGCCGCGCGCCAGCATCACCTGCAGCGCCATTGCCTGAAGATCAACAGAAGGAGTCCGAGAATCGCTCATGCGTCTCAAAGGCTAACACGATCCGCCAACCTCACCCCTATCTCCTCCTTCGCGAACCTGAGTGCCCTTCGTGGTTCAGGATTTTTCCCTGCGCCCAATGCCTCCTCCACCGTAGGGATTTGATCGTGAGGCCAAGGGGGCGTGTTATTCTACTAACAGCAGCTGCGTCTTCTTCCTATTGGATCGATTCCCGCAGTTCCCTGAATATCATGATTTCAGTCGGCAATGTGTCCATGCGCTACGGCGCAAAAGTTCTGTTCGATGAAGTTTCCACCGGCTTCACTCCCGGGAAACGTTACGGCCTGACCGGCCCCAACGGCGCCGGAAAATCCACCTTCATGAAGCTCCTCACCGGCGAACTCGAGCCGCAGAAGGGAACCGTCGTCCGCCCGCGCAAACTGGGAGTTCTAAGCCAGGACCAATTCGCCTTCGATAAGTATCGCGTCATCGACGCGGTAATCATGGGCAACCGCCGTCTGTGGGCTGCCCTAGAAGAGCGCGAAATTATCTATGCGAAGCATGAGATGACCGACGCCGACGGCATGAAGCTCGGTGAACTCGAAGGCGTCGTCGGCGAAGAAGACGGCTATACAGCAGAATCGGACGCGGCAATTCTCCTTCAGGGCCTCGACATTCCTGACGAGATGCACGAGCGCAAAATGTCAGAGTTACCCGGTGGACAAAAGATGCGCGTCCTGTTGGCGCAGGCGCTCTTTGGGCATCCGCAGGCGCTGCTGCTCGACGAGCCTACCAACCACCTTGATCTCGATTCGATTCACTGGCTGAAGAATTTTCTCAACCAATACGAAGGCGTGCTGATCGTGATTTCGCACGATCGCCATTTTCTCAACGGCATCTGCACTCACATCGCCGACATCGATTACGAGACCATCATCACTTATACCGGCACCTATGACGACATGGTGATCGCGAAGACGCAGATTCGCTCGCAGATCGAATCGCAAAACGCGCAGCGCGAAAAGAAAATTTCGCAGTTGAACGAATTCATCGCCCGCTTCGCCGCCGGAACCCGCTCCAGCCAGGTGCAGTCAAGGCGCAAGGAAGTCGAGCGCTTACAAGTTACGGAGCTTGCGAGATCGAACATCCAGCGTCCCTATCTCAAGTTCGATCAGAAGCGGCCCTCCGGTAAACACATTCTCGAAATCGAAGGCGTCACCAAGGCTTACGGCGACGCCAAGGTGATTTCCGGCTTCACCGCGAGCGTGCTCCGCGGGGAAAAAGTTGCGCTCATGGGCCGCAACGGCTCCGGCAAAACCACGCTAGTCAATGCGCTGCTCGCGAACTCTCCGACGATTTCAGAATTGGAACTGCGAAAAACCAGCGGCTACGATGGTCCATTTCTGGACAGCGGAAAAGTTATCTGGGGTCACGAGGCCGCCGTCGGATATTTCCCACAGGATCACAGAGCGGTCATCGAACCCGGCATCAAGGTGCTGGAGTGGCTCCATCAATGGGATCCCTCTGCCTCCACGGAAGAAATTCGCGGCATCCTCGGACAGATGCTTTTCCCGCGCGATGATGCCGAGAAGCGCACGGATGTGCTCTCCGGTGGAGAAGCGGCGCGCTTGCTCTTCTGCAAACTAATGTTGCAGAAGCCCAACCTGCTCGTCCTCGACGAACCCACCAACCACCTCGACCTCGAATCGATCAACGCGCTAAACATTTCGTTGCAGCGCTATCAGGGAACGGTATTGCTGGTTACGCACGACGAGGATTTGATCGATGAAGTGGCAACCCGCATCTGGCACTTTGAGGGTTCTCGCGAAATCACCGATTTCAAAGGTGTCTATAGCGAGTATGAGGCCGTGCTTGCGCAAGCTCCTGCACTGTCGCTAAAGGGTAATTAACAGATTTGTCATGCTGAGCGAAGCGAAGGACCTGCTTTGTCGCAACCATTGGCGAGACGATCGGGAATGCAATCTACTCGCTCTGAGCCGGCTTGTGAATGATCGACAGAACCGGATCTTTCTTCCGCTTCTTTTTTCGTGCCGGACGTTGCTGCCTCTTTGAAGTTCCGCTGACAATATCGGCCACGGTCGTGCTCTCCAGTATCTTCGCCGCGGCGTCGCGCACCTCCAAAAACACTCCGTAGAGCGCGCGATGGTCGGGGTCGGTGACAATCAGGCTCCGCAGTTGATCCGCGTCGCCAAACGGCGCCAGCGGCCCATCCACCAGTCGAATGATTTCGCTGAGTTTGATCTCTTCCGGCGCGCGCCGCAAGCGGTAACCACCCTTCGCGCCCCGCACGCTTTCGACGATGCGCGCGTTCTTTAGCTCCAGCAGAATCAACTCCAGAAACTTCTCGGGCAGGTCGCTATCGATCGCGATGTCTCGAATCTTGACGGTTCCGACACCATAGCGCCGGCCAAGTGTCATCACCGCTTGCAGCGCGTACAGCCCTTTCTGCGAGATCTTCAATCTCGTCCCCCTACCCTTTCCCGAATCTCGAAGCGTCAGATCGCAGACCGCAGCCTGGGAAGACCCTTATCGCGACGAAGCCATCCTCATCGCCGGCTCGCCGATTTCGTTGTGCGATTCACCTTCGAGGCAGACACGGTGCCACCATTCAAGATTGAGCAATCGCCAGATACGATCGGCGTTGTCGCGATGTTGCGCCTGATGTTCGTCAAATAACTTCTCGACCGCCTCGCGCCGGAAGTAACCGCGATCAAGGCTGCGCGGCTCGAGAAGCATCGCGCGAATCGCCTCGAGCCG
>JGI12635J15846_10000003_pt1 | contig 120158 bp, 102 predicted proteins | sample BlaSpr_A8_OM2_M2_FD_15846 | JGI IMG/M metagenome (IMG submission 15846)
ACCGGGCTGTTGTTTGAGACGATCGCGGAAGACAAGCTGATCCAGCCGACGATTCTTTATGATTTCCCGACGGAAATTTCACCGCTCTCCAAGCAGAAGCCGGAAGATCCGATGCTGACGGAGCGATTCGAAATTTACGTGGCGGGGATGGAGATCGCGAACGGCTTTTCGGAATTGAACGATCCCGCGGAACAGGAACGGCGGTTCCTGGCGCAGATCGCGCAGGGCGGCGACGAGGTGCCAAAGCAACTGGACGTGGATTATGTGCGTGCGTTGTGCCACGGGCTGCCGCCGACAGCGGGGGAGGGGATTGGCATCGACCGGCTGACGATGGTTTTGACGGATTCGCATTCGATCCGCGACGTTATTTTATTCCCCCTGCTGCGCCCGGAAGGAAAGACAGAAGAAGAGCCCCCGGCGCAGGCAGCCGGGAAGGCGTAGAGGATTCCGCGCGCCATGAGCTTCGAATGGTTTGTGGCGCGGCGTTATTTGAGGTCGCCGCACCGTCCGGCGATTCTGCGATTGATCACACTGTTTTCGATGATTGGAGTGGCGGCGGGCGTGGCCACGCTGGTGATCGCGCTGGCGATGAACAGTGGGTTCCGCGAAACTCTGCAGGACCGGCTGCTGGGGGTGACGGCACACATTTCCCTTACGCGACCGGGGTCCGGCGGAATCTCAAACTACCAGGCGTTGTCCGAAAAACTTCAGCAAATGGCCGGGGTGCGCTCAGTAACACCGGCGATTTACGAGACTGTGCTGCTGTCGTTCAACGGGCAGGCGCGGGGCGTGGTGACGAAGGGGATCGACGTCGAGCGCGAGAAGAAGAGTGATGAGGCGCTGCAGAAGCTGACTTCTGGGCAACTTGATTTTTCGACGGATGCGGATGGGATTGATGGATTGATCGTTGGCAAGCAGCTTTCGGATGAGTGGAAGTTGCGGCCGGGAGATTACGTCACGCTGACTAGCCCGCAGGGGCGGCTGACGCCATTTGGATTGATGCCGCGGACGAGAAGATTCCGCGTGGCGGGAGTGTTTGAATCCGGGTTTTACGATTACGACGAGAATTGGTGTTTCATATCGTTGCCTGCGGCGCAGTCGCTGGCGGGCGCGGGAGATATTGTGAACGTGCTGGAGTTCCGGCTGACGCGGCCGGAACTTGCGGCGCAGATTGCGCCGGTGGTGGAGCAGGCGGCGGGGCCGGGATTTTCCGCGGCCACCTGGATGGAAGAGAACAAGGCCCTGTTCCGTGCGCTGAAACTAGAGAAGCTGGTGACGGCCATCTTCATCGGGTTAATCACTTTTGTGGCGGGTCTGAATATTCTGGTGGTTCTTTCCATGACGGTGACCGACAAGGCGCGCGACATTGCGGTCCTGCTTTCAATGGGAGCGCGGCGGGAACAGATCCGGCGGATTTTTCTGTTTCAGGGACTCGCAATTGGAGCGTCGGGCACGGTGCTGGGGTTAGTGGTGGGTTATTCGTTTGCGTGGATCGCGGGGACGTACCAACTGATTCCGCTGGATCCGCAAGTGTATGCGGTGGCTTATGTGCCGTTCCACCCCAATTTTTTCGACGGATTTTGGATTGCCATTGTGGCGATGAGTATCGCCATCGTGGCAACCCTGCTGCCCGCGAGAGAGGCCGCGCGGTTGCTGCCGGTGGAGATCCTGCGGTTTGAATGAAAGCGGAGAAAGGTGCTGGAACCAAGTGCAGGACCGGATATGGTTCTCGATTTGCTCCTACGAGAGTCGATACTTGGGGGCTGGTGCAGCCGCGGCGCCGGAGTTGTTTTCCGACCGTAAAGCCTACTGTAAAGTATTGAAACATAGACAAATAGAAATGTGCCAATTTCGAACAGTTTCTCGGTCTGCTGGCAGGGGTAGCTTGGGGAAGGAAATGGGAAAACTGTTGGGCAAGCAAGCCCAACCGGGTGGAAGTTGGCCGAGGTGTTTTCTGGCCGATCTGGCGCATCTTATGTACATGCCCGCGGGCTTGTGGTGCGACAGAAAGCTTTGCCGAAGGCCTCGGCGGGACGGAGTCTGCCGCTGATGGGTTCGCCGAGTACCGCAGGAGGAGTTTTGCAGGGCGATGTGGTGCTGGAATCGCGCGGACTGCGGAAGAATTTCGGGACGGGCGAGAAAAAACTGGAAGTTTTGGTGAACGCGAACCTGGAATTGCGCGAAGGAGAGATGGTAGCGATTGTCGCGCCATCGGGAGCTGGAAAGAGTACGTTGCTGCATCTGCTCGGCGCGCTAGACACTCCAACGAGCGGTACAGTATACTTTGCGCATAAAGCGATTGAAACGAATGAAGACGCGGCTCTGGCGGAATTTCGCAATCGAGCCGTGGGGTTTCTCTGGCAAAGGCATCAGTTACTGCCGGATTTTACAGCGGCAGAGAATGTAGCGATGCCATTGCTGGTGCGTGGAGAGCCACAGCAAGTTGCGCTGGAAGAAGCGCGCAAATGGCTGGCGGAAGTTGGGCTGCAAGACCGGGCCGAACACCGTGCAGGAGAACTTTCGGGCGGGGAACAGCAGCGTGTAGCGATAGCCCGGGCGCTCGTCACAGGGCCGCGCGTGCTGCTGGCAGATGAACCGACCGGAGATCTGGACGAGCAGAATGCTTGGGCTGTGTTCGAGTTGCTGGAGCGGCTGCATCGCACGCATCGCCTGACGTCGTTAATCGCGACGCACAATCTGGCGTTGGCGGCACGATGTGACCGCGTGGTGGGACTGGAACATGGCGTTCTGCGGACTCGCTCGGTGAGAGCCGAGGCGACGGGGACCCCAGGGGGAGAAGCGAGCTAATCGTGTTCGAACGATACACTGAGAAAGCGCGACGCGTCATCTTTTTTGCCCGGTACGAAGCCAGCCAGTACGGGAGCCCGTACATCGAGACGGAGCATCTGTTGCTCGGCTTGATGCGCGAGGACAAGGCGCTGGCGAACCGATTCCTGCGACAGCAGGGCTCGATTGAATCCATCCGAAAAGAAATCGAAGCCCGCATCACCATCCGTGAGCGCATTTCCACATCGGTGGAAGTGCCGCTGAGCGCGGAATGCAAACGCATCCTGAACATGGCGGCGGAAGAGGCGGAGCGACTGGGCCACAAACACGTGGGCACAGAGCACCTGCTGCTGGGAATCCTGCGCGAAGAAAAGTGCTTTGGCGCGGAGATCCTGATGGAGCGCGGGCTGCGGCTGTCGGCGCTGCGGGAAGAGTTGTCGCGGACGACGGGGGAAAAGACCACGGCGTCGCGGCCGAAAGAGACCTCGCTGCTGGCGGAGTTCAGCCGCGATTTGACGCAGGCGGCGACGGAAGGGTCGCTCGATCCGCTGGTGGGACGCGAAGGCGAAGTGGAGCGCGTGATTCAGATCTTGTGCCGGCGGACGAAAAACAATCCGGTGTTGATCGGCGAGCCGGGAGTCGGCAAGACGGCGATCGTGGAAGGGCTAGCGCAGCGGATTTCGGATGGAGATGTTCCTCCGTTTCTGGCTGACAAGCGGATTCTTTCACTGGACTTATCCTTAATCGTTGCGGGTACGAAGTATCGCGGACAATTTGAAGAGCGGTTGAAGACGATCATGAAGGAATTGATGGAGAGCCAGAACTCCATCGTGTTTATAGATGAGCTGCACACGCTGGTGGGTGCCGGGTCGGCGGAAGGTTCGCTGGACGCGGCGAATATTTTGAAGCCGGCGCTTTCGCGCGGAGAGATTCAGTGCATCGGCGCGACCACGCCGGGGGAATACCGGAAGTCGGTGGAGAAGGATCGTTCGCTGGAGCGGCGGTTTCAGGCTGTGAAGGTACCTGCGCCGAATGAAGAAGAAGCGATCCAGGTGATCAGCGGAGTGCGGGAGCGGTACGAGAAGTTCCACGCAGTCAGCTACACGGACGAGGCGCTGCGCTACTCGGTTTATCTTTCGAACCGGTATATTCCGGACCGGTTTTTGCCGGACAAGGCGATTGACCTGATAGATGAAGCGGGCGCGCGCGTGAAGTTGCGGCAGGCTTCGGTGCCGGAAGAGGTTGCCGAGGTGCAGAAGCGCGTGAAATTTATCACGCACCGGATGGAATCGGCGATTGCGGCGCATGAATTCGAAAAGGCGCGGTTTTATTCGGAAGAAGAGCGCAAAGAAAAAGAGAACCTGAGGGTGCTGCGAGAGCGTTACAAGCTGGACGACGCATCGACGGGAATCGTGACGCGGGAAGACATCGAAGAAGTGGTTTCGCGCTGGACGGGAATTGCGGTCACTTCGATCAAGGAAGACGAGCAGCAGAAGCTGCTGCGCATCGAGCCGGAACTTCACAAGCGGGTCATCAGCCAGGACAAGGCCATCACGGCACTGGCGCGGGCGATCCGCCGCAGCCGCGCGGGATTGAAATCACCGGCGCGACCGGTGGGCTGCTTCTTCTTTCTGGGTCCCACGGGCGTCGGGAAGACGGAAGTGGCGCGGCGGCTGGCGGAATTTCTTTTCGGCTCGGAAAAATCGCTGGTGCGGTTCGACATGTCCGAATTCATGGAAAAGCATTCCGTGTCCAAGCTGATTGGCGCCCCTCCAGGATACGTGGGCTACGAAGAAGGCGGGCAGTTGACGGAGCGCGTGCGCCGGACGCCGTATTCAGTTATATTGTTGGACGAGATTGAGAAAGCGCATCCTGACCTCTTCAATATATTGTTACAGGTGTTTGAGGACGGGCAGTTGACGGATGGACTCGGGAATACGGTTGATTTCCGGAACACCATCATCATCATGACATCCAATATCGGCGCGCGGCATTTACAGAAGCGCACCTCCATCGGATTCCAGGCGGGAATCGACGAAGCCAGCCTGCGAAGCATGGAAGACCTGGTGTTGGGTGAAGTGAAGCGCGCGTTCAACCCGGAGTTTCTGAACCGGCTGGACGAAGTAATCCTCTTCAATCCATTGGGTGACGAAGACCTGCTGCGCATAATCGATTTGCTCGTCGGCCAGTTGAATGACACACTCATTCACCGGCAAGTGCAAGTGGTGCTGTCACCCGAAGCAAGGCAGTGGGTTCTCGAGAAAACGTGCGCGGACCGCAACTATGGAGCGCGTCCGTTGCGCAGGGCTCTTCAGAAATACGTGGAAGACCCGCTCTCCGAAGCACTGATCCAGGGGGGAATTCAGAGACCTGCAACATTGCAGATTTACGTTGCGGGGGAAGGTCTCGCGTTCCGGCCGGTAGGTGAGGCAACCCCAGTCGTCCACTAGCGAATCTGACGCAACACGTGTGAACGCGAAGCGGTTTAGCCAGCGTGGAAACCGTCCCGCGTGGTACGCGCAACCAGCCCCACCGGGCCTGGCGGGAGAATAACATCTTGAGTTTGGGGGCGCGGCCTTGAGATTCTCAATGGCCGCTCAATGGAAAGTCTGTGTGTTCTCTGGGAAGAACCTGACGCGTTCTGAGCGAGCAGGTGTCTCCTGGCGACGCTTAATGCTACTTGCGTTAGTGTCGTGTGTCGCTCCTGGTTTGATTCAAGCCGGGGGTTCGAGGTTAGAAGAAAAAGCAAGCACCGGCCAAGAGCATTACCTGTTTCACGCCAACCTGGATGTGAATTCCCTGACCGAAAAAATTGACGATTTCACGCCCGCGCAGGCAGGCGGAGCCGCGCAGACCGGCGGCAATGCGGTGATCGACCAGATCGCATTTGAAGGAAACCGGCGCATCCGGACGGACACTCTGAAAGCGCGCATTTTCAGCCGCGAAGGGGATCCATACAACGAAGAGACATTGCGACGGGATTTCCAGGCGCTATGGAACACGCAATTTTTTGAAGACGTGAAATTGCGCGTGGAAGAATCACCGAGACGGCCCAACGGAAAAGTGATTGTGTTTGAGGTGAAAGAACGGCCGGTGATCCGGCGCATCCGCTACGACGGGATTCACTCGATTTCGGAGTCCGACATTCTGGACCGGTTTAAAGAGAAAAAAGTGGGCTTGACGGTGGAAAGCCAGTTTGACCCAACCCGCATCAAAAAAGCAGAGGTGGTGCTGAAGGATCTTTTGGGCGAGCACGGGCGGCAGTTTGCGAAAGTGACGCCGCAGTACGAGCGGATTGCGTCGAGCAACGCGGTGATCCTGGTCTTCAAGATCGAAGAAGGGCCGAAGGTTAAGGTGGGTCAGATCCAGTTTACGGGGAATCATGCGTTCAGCCGGCGGAAGCTGATCCGCGCGATGCACAACGACCGGCCATACTCGATTCCGTTGTACATCACAGAAATCAGCGTGATGTCGAAGACCTACGACCACGACAAGCTGATCGAAGACATCGAAGTCGGGATTCGCGGGCTATACCAGGACAATGGGTATTTCAAGGTGCTGGTGAAGGACCCGATTCTGGAAAACATCGACACCCAAGGTTGGCGCTGGGGCATACCGGTAGTGGCGGGCCGGTCGAGCGGGAAAGCCGTGAACATCACCATTCCGATCGATGAAGGCGACAAGTACACGATGGGGACGTTGAGGATCGCCAGCAACGACCCGGACAAGGCGCTTTCGCTGAAGGCGGATGCGTTGAAGGCTGCGTTCCCTCTGAAACCGGGGGATGTGTTCTCAACGGCGAAGATCCGCAAGGCCCTGGAAGACTACACAAAGATTTACGGGCAATATGGATTTATCGATTTCGTGCCCACGCCCGAAACGGATATAGACCAAGCCGCCAAGCGGATTGACGTGACGATGAAGTTCGATGAAGGCAAGCAATATTACGTGCGGCGCATCGACTTCACCGGGAACACCACGACGCGCGACAAAGTGATCCGGCGGCAACTGCTGATTGACGAAGGGCAGCTCTTCAACAAGCGAGCGTGGGAGTTGAGCGTGCTGCGCATCAACCAGCTGGATTATTTCGACAAGCTGGATCCCGACAAGGCCGTGGAGATCAAGCGCAACCAGAAACAGGGAACCGTGGACCTGCTGCTGAAGCTGAGGGAAAAGGGGAAGCAGTCGATTGGGTTGCAGGGCGGCGTCAGCGGCCTGGCCGGCGGATTCATCGGGCTGACGTACCAGACGAACAACTTTTTGGGGCTTGGAGAAACGCTGACGCTTTCCGCGCAGATCGGGCAATACCAGCGGAACCTGATGTTCGGGTTCACGGAGCCGTATCTTTTTGACCGGCCGATCAGCAGCGGCTTCACGATATTTTCGACCCTGTACAAATTCAACCAGGCGCAGCAGGCCGCGCAACTGACGGGCCAAGCGGTCAGCATCAACCCGCAGTTCATCCAGGACTACAACCAGAACAGCACGGGATTTACGACGTTCGCGAACTACGCGTTGAAGAAGCACGTGTTTACGCGAGTCGGATTAACGTACGGCCTGACGCGCACGAACATTTCCACCTTCAACCAGTCCTCACAACTTTTGTTCACCCAACTGCAATTCAGCAGCCTCGCGGGACCAAGCGCACTGAACGGGATCATCGCGAGCACGGTGACGGGAACGATCAGCTACAACACGATCAACAACCCGATCAACGCGACGAGCGGCAAGAGCTATTTTTATTCGCTGTCGTTCACAGGCGGGCCGATCGGCGGCAACGTGAACACGATCACGAATACCGGCGAGTTCAAGTATTTCCATCCGGTCAATCACCGGCGCAACGCGATTGGGGTGAGATTCCTGGGAGGGTTTACGACGGGGTATGGCGGGAAAGAAGTGCCGCCGTACAGCCGGTTCTATCTGGGCGGGGAAAATGACCTGCGGGGATTCGACATCCGCGCGGTTTCGCCAGTGACGTACATCCCGAACACAGTTAACCAGTCAATTTCGGTATCGGGGGCATCGTTCAATGTGCCGGTGCTGCTGAAAAGCATTACATTCCCAGGCGGCGACACCCAAGGGGTAATGAATCTGGAATACCGGATTCCGATTGCGGGGCCGGTGTCGATGACGCTGTTCAACGATATCGGTACAGTTGGGGTCCTGCGCAAGGGAGGATTACTGTTGTCTGCCACCGGCATCGATAACATCAATCAATTGTTCCCGCTGGCGAACCAGCAGGCGCAATTGCAGATTGCCCCGGGAACAAACTTCAAGATAAGGGATTCGGCGGGAATCGAGTTTATCGTGAATTTGCCGATCGTTCAGGCGCCGTTCCGGATTTATTACGCGTACAATCCGCTGCGGCTACACCAGACGCTTTACGCGCCGAATGCGCAGATCAACGGCCGAAACCTGGCGTTGCAGTGCCAAGCGAGCGGACAGACGAATCCATTGTTCCCGTTTAATCCGGATAGCTGGCAAACGAGCTGCAGCCCAGCGGTGGTGACTGCGGTCGGCCCGATCTTCAATCCATCGGGGTTGAATTATTTCGAACCGAAGACGACATTCCGGTTTACGGTGAGCCGCACGTTCTAGGGTAGCGGCTGGGACACGAGTTTCAGGAAGCGAGATGGCTTGGGAAGACCCGCGGAGAATTTGCGCGGTGATTTCACGAGGGAGATTTCATCCATGAGTTGGCGAATGGCAAGAAATTCGATTTTGACGGTATGCGCCGCGGGCGCGGCGATGGTGATGTCGGGCTGCGGGAGTTCGAGCGCGAACGTGGTGACGGTGTCGGTGACCCCGAGCGCGGTCACGGTGGTGGCCGGGCAGGTGGAGAACTTCACGGCGACGGTAGGCGGGTCCACGACGCTGACAGTGGCATGGACGTGCACGTATGTCTTCACACCGTTGCCAACGACGGCGACGCCGAATCCGGTACAGACAAAAGCAGCGCCGTGCACTTCGGGCGCGTCTGTGAACGGGGGCAGCATCGGGACGTGGACTATAAGTTCGACGAATGGGTCGAACGTATTGACCTATACAGCGCCGTCCCTGAGCAGTTTTCCGAACCCAATTCCCGTCATTAGCTTTATTGCGACGGCAGATGCGGACCACTCGAAGACGGGAACCGGGCAGGCTGGACTGGATTCCGGAATTCGAGTTTCGATCACCCCGTTGACGGCGACGGTGCCGGTGGGCATAACACCCGCGCAACAAGCGGTGTTTAATGCCTCGTTACTCAACACAAATCCTTCAACCGCCACCTTCAAATTAGTGCAGCCGAACACGGCGTCCACGAACGTGCTTGATCAATCCGCGAACCCGCTGTCGGATTCCTGCGATCCCACGTGCGGAACCATTGATAAAAATGGAATATACACAGCGCCGGCGACGCTACCGACGGATACGAAGCCCGCGGGAAGCAAATCGATCACCGCAACAACAGTGTTTGTGGTGGCCTCGTCAACGGCGGACCCGACTCACTTTGCTGTCGCGACGATTACGTTAGTCGGGGCGACCACGAATCCGGTGACCTTCTCTGGCCTCTACCCGCCGAGCATTGCGGCGGGGGGTATCCTGCAGGACGTGTTCCTGAATGCAAAGAACCTGCTGAACACGACGCAAATTAACTTCGTGCCGCCAACGGCGGCAGCGAACCTGACTGCGTCTTCCGGGAATCCGCTGAGCACAACACAGATATTCACGATTCCGATTACACTAGCTTATTGCACCCCAAGTCTGGTGGGAGCGACGCCAGTAGTGAACTGCGACGCTTCCATCATGACGCGCGTCAGGTTGCAAGCGACGCAACTGGCAGTGGCCGAACCAGATCCCACTCATCCGGCGTGGATCCTGATGCCGAGTCTGCCCGGCACGCCGACGGCCACGGCCCCGTGCGTAGCGGTTCCGAGCGGAATTGGATCGACGACGGCAATCGCGTGCCCCTTGCACATCGTGAATGCGAGTCCGGCGCTGGTATCCGCGGTCCCGGATAGTTTTCCCCAGGCATCAGGCCTTGGCACGATTTCGCTGGGAGTGATCGGAGGCTATTACGGTTCGACCGGCGGACTGGTGAACCTGACCTTCAACGACCAGGCGACGATTGTGGATACTTCCCTGTCCGGGCCGAGACAACTTTTCGGAACAAAGGACAACGCTCAGCTTCCCAATCCCGGCTTATATGAGGTTTCCATCACCAGCAGCAGCACGCAGGGAACGCCTCCCATGTTTCCGACGGCAACGACGAACGTGGCGGTCCAGCCTGCTTTCGGCACCGCGCCCGCGCCCACTTCTGTGCCGCTCAATCCCGCAGGGGCTTCGGGAACAAACCTGGCGCCGAGCGCCATGGCGCTGAATTCGGTAAAAGGTTATGCGGTGATTGTTGAGCAGGCCACGAGTACGTTGCAGTTGATCGATCTTACCGGCGCGACACCGGTGCAGGTGGGCAGTCCGTTTTCGCTGGTCTCGGCGAGTTCACCAACGGTTTCCTCACCGACCGACATTGCCATCGACAATCAGTTGCCGGTGGATGGCGGCGATCTGGGAGTGGTGGTCAGTAGCGGAGACAGTACACTATCTTTGTACGCAATCACGCCGCAGGCGGCGCCGTATTTCACGTTCCTGAAGAGTGTTTCGGTCGACTTGCGCACCCTGCTGGGGCAACCTTCGGCGACGGGACTTCCGGCGCCATTCGCGTTTGGAGTTGATCCCGGGACCCATCTGGGGGTGGTAGCGTACGTCAGCACGAACATCGGATTTATCGTGGACGTGAATCCAAACCTGGACGGGAAGGACACGCATACTTGCTTCGTGGCCGGGCAAACTCCGCCTTGCGTCATTGCACCCGTTTCGATCAACACCGGGCCGACACCCCGGGTGGTCGTGCAACCACAGGTGCCGCTGGCGTATGTGACGCCGGGCGGTGGATTTGGCTCGACGTCTGTCGTGGATCTTCTGCAGCAAGGGACCAGCGTCCAAATTCTCCCGTTCTCTTCCACCGGACCGAGCGGCGCAACACGCACCGCCGGGATCACCACGATTCGTACGCAGACACCCCACGGAATCAATCCGGTGCTGGGCGGCACGGTGATCATTTCCGGAGTGACCACCAAAACGGCAAACTCGAATTTCAACGGCACCTTTCAAATCGTCCAGGTGATCGACCAGTTTTCGTTTACTTACGCGCAGACCGGACAGCCGGACGATTCGGAGACGAACACGTCGACCGCGCTGGGCACGGTTCAGTACGGCGTTCCATTCTTTTCCTTCAGCACTTCGTCCAACGTTTCCGGAGCGGCGATCAATCCAGTCACTCGGACATTCGGATATGCCGACTTCAATCAAACCTCCGCGCAGATCGGGTTCATCAGCACGCTGGATCAAACTCTGACATCGCTCACGTTGACGGCGGGGAGCTGTAATACCTGTACGCCGACTCCAGCCGGAGCGCCGGAGCGCGGATTCCGGTCCGTGGCGTTCGATCCCTTCACGAACGTGATGGTGGCGTTTAATCCCAGCGACAATTCCGGAAGCAATTTTGCAGGGAATGAAATATCGCTGATCAATCCGGGAGGCCCGGCGCCGAATGGATCCTCAAATTTCCCCTACCGGATTATTGCCGCAATTAATACCGGGCAAACGGGAACGGGTTCGTATACACCCACGGGACAGACGGTAGCGGTGCCGGTGTTTGGACCGATGGTATACGATCCAAAGACAAAATATATCCTGGTGGCAAATGCGGGCAGCAACTCGCTGACGTACATGAACCTGGATCCAGGCAACACCTTTCAGAAGACGCACATTCAGGCGTTGCTGTTGAAAGACAATAATCCGCCCTACGGTGTACCTGCGGCCCAGCCAGCATTGGGGTCGCTGGCTCCCGCGACGTCGTGCAGCCTGACGGACCCGAAGCGGCCCTGCATGCCGCAAGCAGTAAGAGTTGGCCAGCCAGCGAATCTGCGAATCCTTGGGCAGGGCTTCACTTCCGGAGGAGGAACTCCGGTGGTGCGGTTGGATGGGCAAACGACCATTACGCCTCCGGGGCAGACGACGCCGGTAGCGATCCCCGCTCCAACGTCCGTGACGGACGGCGAAATCGACGTGACCATTCCGGCGGCATTCCTGTTCTCACCGCACGATTACGCGCTCGACGTGCAGTTCAACACTGGCGGTGTGGTCTCCACGTCGAACGCCATCGATTTGCATGTTGTGGGAATCCTGGACATGTCCAGCGCTTGCGCGCCGACGGCCAGCTTCCCGCAAGGGCCCGAAGGAGTGGCGATAGACGAATCGCGGCAAATTGCGGTGGTTACAAACTACGCGTGCAACAGCGTTTCGGTGATTGCCATCAACCCAGCTGGCTTTGTGAAAACAGACGGCAGCGTGGCGCCGTACGGCACGATTCTTGGCACGGTGACCGTTGGGAAAAATCCGATCGGAATCGGCGTGATTCCGCGGATGGGCTATGCGGTGGTGGCGAACAGCGGAGACACGCCAAACGGCACGGCTTCGATTATTGACATCAGCAAACCGGAGGCTCCAACGATCGTGAGCTGGTCGGTGACGTCGGGAACGACAACGACGACCGCCAACACGGTAACCGTGGGGCTTTCGCCGCTGGGAGTGGCCATCGATCAAGACCGGGCGCTGGCGCTGGTGGCTAACAACGGGTCGAACACATTGTCTTCTATTGACCTGACCGTGCTGCTGCCAACCTCGGTGACCACGAAGGCGCCAGGGGCGACAATGATCGCGTTGAGCGGCCCGCCATCGGCACTCGCTGTGGATCCGAACCGAGCGATTGCGGTGGTTACGAGCCTACAGAATTCGGGCACGACCAGCGTGACGGGAGGATTAGACGTCGTGAGTCTGGCCACTGTGCCCCCGGTCAAGAGCACAACGGCTTCCGTGTCTTCGCTAGCCGCAAGCATTACGGGCATCGTGTACGATCCGGCGCCGGCGACGGCGGTGTTCTACGCCACATCGACGCAGCAGAATGCGATTTATTCGTTTGACCCGGATACGGGCGGGGTGCAGACGATCCGCGTTGGAATCAACCCCTATTCGGTCGGCTACAACTATCAGACCGGGACATTACTGACGATCAATTCCACATCGAATACCATCTCGGTGGTGGATTCGCAGAACTTGAAGACCCGGCAGACGCTGGGAATCAGCAGCCTTTCCCAGTTTGCAATCGCGGTGGACAATTTCACGAACACCGCGGTGATTGTGGACCAGAACAACAATCGCGTGGTGTTCCTGAATCTGCCGAAGTAAAAGAGAGGCAGCACAGGCGGGTGTGCACGCAAGGCGGGATAGCGTTTGCAGCGATCTTGATTGCTCAGCTATACTGTTCGCTTTGTGCGGGGGCAGTTGAGCCTTCTAGAAGCTGTCTGGTTGTGCAGCCGGACCCCCCGAGGGAGCATGCGATAACGGAGTTGTTTATTTTCCCAGGGGCTGAAAAGATTTGACCGGTCACCGGTTAAGTATCCAAAGGCTTGCCAATCCCAATGGCGTCGGCCGCCAGGGACGAGGCAGAGCCAAGATGAATAAGGAGAAAACAGTGAATTCGAGAAACATGATTCGTGTGGCTGCGGCGGCCACATTGTGCCTGATGGGCACAGTAACCGTTCGTGCGCAGGGCGCGACGGCGGCGGGCGCCGCGAGCGGCGGCAAGATTGCCGTGCTGAACGTCCGTCAGGCAATCGTGACGACGGCGGAAGGCAAACAGGCTTCGGCGGAGTTGCAATCGCAGTTCGCTCCGCGGCAGAACGAGATGGAGACTCTCAACAAACAGATCAACGATATCCGGCAGCAGTTGGCGGCGAACCAGACGACGTGGAGCGACGAGCAGAAAGCCAAGGCCCAGACTCAGGGGCAAAGACTCGCCGCGCAACTGGAACGGAAGAACACCGAATTGCAGGAAGACGTGAATGCGGCGCAAGGCGACGTGGTGGATCGGATCGGCCGCAAGATGATGGACGTCCTGGACCGGTACGCGCGCGAGAACGGCTACGTGGCGGTGTTCGATTCGTCGGCGCAGAATTCGCCCATTATCTACGCTTCGAACAACATCGACGTGACCCAAGAAATTATCCGGCTGTACGACCAGCAGTATCCGATCAAGGGTTCGGGCGCTCCGGCGGCCAAGCCGGCAGCCACGCCAAAACCGGCGGCACCCCCGGCAGCCACGCCGAAACCAGCCACGCCCCCGGCGGCAAAGCCATAAAGATAGTTCGGTTCAATATTCAGGAAATGAGGGCCGCTGTGAGGCGGCCCTTTTTATTTTAGAGACTATTTGGATCGCCGGTGGAGGAAACTTGCGTGGAAGGCGGCGCGTTTTTTGGCTTGCCAATTTTGTGGTTGGTGTCCACTTCAAAAAGCATGTAGTCCGTCAGATAGTGCTTGTGATGATAGCGGTGGGCGTGGAGTTCCATGTGCATCTCGGCGCTCCAGGGAAGCCACAGCGTGGTATTAGCGGTGGAGAAATTCACGGGGCCATAGTCGACGAGCAGGTGATCGCGTGTTAGGCCGAGGACCTGGACCGGCTCCAGAAGGTCAGTTTCAATGCGAAGGACATCAAAGCTGGCGGAAGAAATCCAGATGCGGCCTTTGAGAAGCAGGTGGTAGAGCTTGCCATCGCGCCGCCAATCGCGAACTCCGCCCGGGGAATCCTTTTTTTCCTGAAACCGGATTTGCCAGGTAGCTTTTCCACGGATACCGGCCAGGCCTTCGCATTGATATACGAATTCTCCCCGGGTGGCGGGCTGCAAAATCGAGACGCCAAGATTGTTAAGACCCGTTGTCACAAGCGACGTGGGAAAGCTGGAGTCTTTCCCGGTGGAATACCTGTCTTCGTCGAGGAAGAAGGAATCAGCCGCGTAGCGATTGACGAAAACGATGTACGAAAAATCGCGAGATTTGACGGGCCCCGGCCTGCCAAGGCGGTCTATTTCCTGGTGATCGATGTGTTCGGTCGCGGTAAATTTCTCGAAATTCTGCAATTGTGATTTCAGGCGGTGTTCCGCGTGGGACAGAATCTCCTCCGCCCTGCACGGGGCGTTCTGTGCCAGCGGGTATTCGCGGCTGTCAATATCCGGGGGAGCCCAGGGCCGTTCGGAGGCCGGCAACAATTCGATGCTGGGAGAAACGGGGACCGGAAGACTGGTGAGTTGAGCCGGCTCAGGAGAGACGACAGCCCGTGGAGCGGAGAGAGAAGCAAGTTTCTTCCTGGCTTCCGCTGCGGATGGGTCGCCGGGAAACTTGGCGGCAAGATCCTGCCAGGTGCGTTGGGCCTCGGGCAATTTTCCCTCTGTCTGCTGGATTCCTCCAAGAAGGAGACGCGCGCCGGCGCTTTTTTCGTGGGCCAGGTCGACGGCGCGTTGCGCGTGCGTTTCCGCGTCGGGCAAGCGGCCTCCCTTGGAGTAGGCGGAAGCGAGGAGAAGATGAGTGCGCCATCCGGCGCCGTTCTTAAGGAAGGCTTTTTCCAGGGTGACAATGGCCGCTGAGGTTTCGCCGGAGCGGAGTTGCATCTCGCCCAGGGCAAGCAAGGCTCGTTCGTGGCCGGGATCGAGCGACAAGGCATGCTCGAAATCCTGACGAGCGAGATCCAAATGATTCAAGCCGAGTTCGGAGACGCCAAGAAGATAGACAACATCCGGATTTGCAGGGGCCAACTGTGTTCCCTTCGCAAGATGAATCCGAGCGGCTTCGAACTGGCCTTTGTGCAGGGCATCCAGCCCTTTTTCTATCTCAGCCTGGAGTTTGGGCGACATCGCGATGCCTTGCGGCTTTTGGGCTTGTGACTTTACTTCCGATTCGCGGGGCAGGTAGACGTAAACCTGCATGGAGGGACTGACGGTGGCAACGCTGATGCGCTCAATTGTCGTCTGATAGCCGACACACTGCGCTTCGGCTTCATATTCGCCCTCGGTGACGCCCTCGAACACTGCGCTGGCGGCTTCCTGCGTGGAGGCGATGCGCGAGCCGTTTTCCATCGCGCCTCGCAACTTAACCAGCGCCGGCACTTCCAGGGGCATGCCGCTGGAATTACGAACACTTATTGTGAGAGTGGTGGTCTGAACCGGCGAACTCCGGCCGCCGCGGCCCTGCGCCAAGAGAGAAGAACCAAAAACAGAGAGGGAACAGATGAGAACGAGAAGAGAATGAAACCGTGGCCGGGGCCGAGATGACGTATTGGAGGCCATATCGCCTTTTGACGCAGGACAAACTGTACGGATGCGCGGAAGGAAGGTCAAGTGCCGAATAGGGATGGAGGGAGTGGGAGCGAGTGTGTTCTAGCAAACGGAAGGGTATTTACTTAGTCTTTTTATTCCATCGGGTTATGAGAATCGGGGTTGCTTTTGGGGCCACAGGAGGGTCTCTAAGTCCCGTAGGTGGGCGGCTAAGCCCTAAGGTGCCTTGCATTTACCTTGCTCCGGGAATATACTCGTTCTTCGCTCTGAAACGGGTCGCACCTTGAAGTGGGCGCAAGCCCACTTTTTTGTTGCCGCCGGCGGTGCTGAGCTTTCGACCGGCTTAGGCCGTGGAGTCTTCGCGTGAATTTGGAAAAAGTCCGCGAGGCCGCCGAACGGGTTGCCCGTTCGGAAGGCCTGGAAGTCGTGGATGTCGAATGGAAGATCGGCAAGCAAAGGTTTCTAAGGGTGTACATCGACAAAGTGCCCCCCGCGAAACCTGCCGAGGCGATTGAGGGTGAAGAGGCGCCGAGTCCTTACCCGAAAGTCAGCCATGCCGATTGCCAGCGCGTGAGTCAACAACTCAGCGTCATTTTGGATGTGGAAGAGTTGATTCCGGGGCCGGGGTATGTCCTGGAGATCAGTTCACCGGGAATGGACCGCGCGCTGACGAAAGCGGCGGATTTCGAGCGGTTCACTGGACGCCTGGCCAAGATTTCGACGGGCGAGGCGATTGGCGATGCGAAGTTTTTTGAAGGAAGGCTGCGGGGATTCGCTGACGGAAATGTCCGCATGGAATTGAAAGGGAAAGAAGCGCGAATCGTGGAAATACCGCTCGGCGCGATTCGGAAGGCGAACCTGGTTGTGGAGTTTTAGGAAAGAGAAATGGCGAATCTGCTCTATCAACAAATCGAGATGTTGAGCCGGGAGAAGCACATCGAACCGGAAGTGGTGATTTCCGCCATCGAAGACGCCATGGTGGTGGCGGCCCGGAAATTTTACAAGACGGAAGAGGACCTGCGCGGAAAGTTCAATGCGGAAAGCGGGCAGGTGGACGTGCACGCGGTGCACACCGTCGTGGAAGAAGTAACGGACCCGAAGCGGGAAATCAGCCTGGCGGACGCGAAGAAAAAGAATCCGGGCGCGGAAATCGGGACGGAGATATTGACAGCCAAGCCGACAGATGTGCTGGGACGCATCGCCGCGCAAACCGCGAAGCAGGTGATTCTGCAGAAGGTGCGCGAGGCGGAGCGGGACACGATTTACAACGAGTATCACACTCGTGCGGGCGAACTGGTGACAGTGATTGTGAAGCGCGCGGAAGGTCCCGACCTGATCGTGGACATGGGGCGGACGGAAGCGCGGCTGCCGAAGCGCGAGCAGTCGAAGCTGGAAACGTACAATATCGGGGAGCGGCTGCGTGTGGTGATCAAGGCCGTGGACCGGGCAGCCAAAGGGCCGCAGGTGATTGTTTCGCGAGCGGACGCGTCGCTGGTGCAGCGGCTGTTTGAGATGGAAGTGCCGGAAATTTACGACGGCACGGTGCAGATTCGCGCGGCGGCCCGCGAAGCGGGAGAGCGCACCAAGGTGGCGGTGGCGAGCCGCGACAAAGACGTGGATCCCGTCGGCGCCTGCGTGGGCATGAAGGGGATGCGCGTGCAGTCCATTATCCGGGAATTGCGCGGCGAGAAAATCGACATCATTCCCTATAACGAAGAGACGGTTGCGTTCGCGCAAAAGGCGTTGAGCCCGGCGAAAGTGACGCGCGTGCAGATCACCGATCCGGAGAACAAAAAGCTGGAAGTGATCGTGGAAGATTCTCAGCTTTCGCTGGCGATCGGGAAAAAAGGACAGAACGTGCGCCTGGCCAGCAAGCTGATCGGCTGGGACATCGACATCAAGAGCGAAGAAGAGAAGCGGCGCGAGATCGAAGAGCAGATGACCGCGCTGACGGCGCCGACGACTCCGCTGACGGTTCTGGCGGGCGTGGGACCCAAGACGATCGAAAAGATCGAGGCCGCCGGCATTGCGAACCTGGAAAAACTCGCCAGCATGACGCCGGAACAGTTGATGGAAATTCCGGGCATCGGCGAAAAAATGGTGGACAAGATTTATCAGGCGGTGAACCGCTTCTATGAAGGTGGTGACGCCGCGGCCGCGCCAGTGGAGACCACGGACGAAAACGGCGAAGAAACGCCGGCACCCGAGGGCGCGGCCGAAGCGTCGGCCGAATCAGCTACCGAAACTTTGACCGACGCGGGAGCCGAATCCTCAGGCGAAAACCCGGCCGAAGCCGCGAGCAAGACAGAATCTTCAGCAACACCGAAATCCGCTTCGGAGATTAACTCTGAAGCAGCTGCGTCTACGGAGAAGGAAACTCCGGCGGAGCAGCAGGAAGAGAAAAGTTCCTAAGAAGCATGAGCGACGTAAATCAAGTCCGCATCAATGAGCTCGCGCGCGAACTCGAGGTCAAGGCGAAAGCCATTATTGACCTATTGGCTGGTTTTGGCGTAACCGAAAAGAAAACGCACTCCAGTTCGATTCCGGCCGATGTGGCCGAAAAAGTTAAGCATCATCTGAAGGGTGTGGCGGACGCTGAAACCGCAGCAGAAGCCGAGCGCTCAGCGAAAGAAGCGGCCGCCAAGGCAGCTCTGCGAAGGCCACCAGCACCTGCTCCCGTGGCTGCGGCTGTGGCTCCCGTTGCCGCTCCCGCGCCGCCCGCAGCGGCTGCAAAGCCCGCAGCCCCCGCGGCGCACGCAGTTGCTCCGGTTGCAGCCCCTCCTGCGGCGATTAAGCCCGCGCCTGCTGTGCCCCCGCCAGCAGCAACACCAGCGCCAGCAGCTCCAGTTGCCAAACCAATTGCGCCAGCCCCGGCCGTGACGGCTGCGCCAGCGGCGCCTGCTGCGGAGCGACCTGCTGCAGCTTCGACACCTGCGCCTTCCAGCGTGCCGCGGCCCGCGCCACAACAGCCTTTACGTCCTTCGCACCCAACGAGTCGCGCTCCAGGCCAGCAGCCTTCGACACGTCCCGGCGGAGCACCGCCTCCGCAATCGCGTCCCCAGCAATCTGGCTCGCAACTGCAAGCCGCGCGCTCTGGTGCGCCTGCGAGTTCGCCGCGGCCGCAACAACCTCTTCGTCCCATGCCCACGGGCAACCGCGGGCCAGTTCCGGGAACTGCTCCGGGAGACCGCGACCGCCGGCCAAGCGGTCCGCGTCCGGGTCAGCCGATGCGCCCGCAACAATCGGGCGGGCAGGGCGGACGTCCGTTTACACCGCGTCCCGGGGGGCCGAGCGGTCCAGGTGGACCAGGCGGAAGTGGACGCACATTTACTCAGCGTCCTGGTGCTGCGCCAACTGGCGCGCGGCCGGGGCAACGCACGCCCGGACGGCCGGGTGGAATGCTACCGCCGCCGTTTCCGGACAAGATGCCGTCCAAGGCGGAGCCAGGCAAGCCGCTTTATGCGCGCAAACCGCAACAGCGCCAGCGTCCGATGGCGGACAAGCGGGAGATGGAAGGCGAGCGGAAGCTGCACCCGACGCGGCAGCGTCCGGGAGCAGGGGGCCGCGGAGTGGCTGCGGCAGCTATCGCGCCGCCGGAGCCGCGCGCACCGCGCGATATCACGCTGACCGAAGGCATCACGATCCGCGAACTGGCGGAAAAACTGGATGTTCGCGCGAAGGATCTTTTGAAGACGCTGCTGGATCGCGGCGTGTTTGCTAGCATCAACCAGGCGCTGGACGTGCAGACGGCGACGGATCTGGCGCAATCGTTTAATGGCGTGGTGAGCGTCGTGTCCCTCGAAGAGGAAATGGTTCTCGAGGTTGCGAAGGAAGAGACCAAGGAAAATTTGAAGCCGCGGCCACCGGTGGTTACGGTGATGGGCCACGTGGACCACGGAAAGACCAGCCTGCTCGACGGGATCCGCCAGGCGGACGTGGCGGCGGGCGAAGCCGGAGGCATCACGCAGCACATCGGCGCGTATAAGGTGCAGGTGGGCGAGAAGAGCGTGGTGTTTGTGGACACGCCGGGCCACGAAGCGTTTACACGGATGCGCGCGCGCGGGGCCAAGGTCACCGACATTGTGGTGCTGGTGGTTGCGGCGGACGATGGCGTGATGCCGCAGACACGGGAAGCGATTGACCATGCGAAGGCTGCGAATGTGCCGATCATCGTGGCGATCAACAAAATCGACAAGCCCGAAGCACAGCCGGAGCGTGTGAAGCGGCAATTGTCGGATCTGGGACTGATGCCTGCGGAATGGGGCGGCGAGACGGAATTCGTGGAAGTCTCGGCGAAGCAGAAAAAGAACCTCGACAAACTGCTAGAAATTATTCTGCTGGTAGCGGATTTGCGGGAATTGAAAGCCAACCCGGATGCTCCGGCAAGCGGAACGGTGCTGGAATCGCGGGTGGACAAAGGCCGCGGTCCGGTGGCCACCGTGCTGGTGCAGAACGGCACGCTCAACAACAGCGACTTTTTCATTGTTGGCTCGGTTTTCGGCAAAGTGCGCGCGATGTTCGACGATCGCGGGCGTCCGGTGAAAACCGCGCCGCCATCCACGCCGGTGGAAGTTCTCGGGTTGCAGGGCGTTCCGGAAGCCGGGGATCACTTCCAGGTTACGGATGAAGCGAAGGCGCGACACGTGGTGGAATTCCGGCAGTCTAAGCAGCGCGACGCGGCATTGCGCGCCAGCGCGGGCAGCCGAATCACGCTGGACCAGTTGCACGAGCAGTTGAAGGCCGGGGAAGTGAAAGAGCTTCCGATCGTGATCAAGGCCGACGTGCAGGGCTCGGCGGAAGTGCTGGAAGAGATGCTGCCAAAGCTTTCGACGGATCAGGTGAAGCTGAAGATCATCAATGCGGGCGTCGGGACCGTTACGGAAAACGACATCCTTTTCGCTTCTGCTTCGGGAGCCATCATCATCGCGTTCGGCGTGCGTCCGGACCGCAAGGCTCAGGATTTGGCGCAGCAGGAAAAAGTGGACATTCGCGTCCACAACATCATCTACGAAGTTTCGGACGAGATTAAGAAAGCCATGGAAGGCCTGCTGGAACCGGTCTTCCAGGAAACTTACCTGGGCCGCGCGGAAGTGCGCAACACGTTCCGGATCAAGGGGTCGGGCTCGGTGGCCGGCTGCTACGTTCTGGACGGTGTGATCAGGCGCGACTCGCAGATTCGTGTGATGCGCGATGGCGCGGTGATTTACACATCGAAGCTCAGCTCGCTGAAGCGCTTCAAGGATGACGCCAGCGAAGTGCGCACGGGATTTGAGTGCGGCCTGGGAATTGCGAACTTCAACGACGTCAAGGTTGGCGATATCCTGGAATGTTTCCAGGTGACCAAGTTGTCCGCCGCAGAAGCCGCCGCCCAGGGATCTTCCGCCGCACGCAAATAGGAGCGATGTATCAGGCTCAGGCTTCCTCGGGCCTGAGGATGGCTTGCCATGCCCGTCGGATTACTCACACTGGAGTTGCATATCGCGGACGCGCAATCGCTGAAGGATAAGCGGCAGGTGCTGCGCAGCCTGAAGGATCGCCTGCGTGCGCACTTTAATGTGGCGGTGGCGGAACTGGATTTTGAGGATACCTGGCAGCGATCGGTGGTCGGCGTGGTGACGTTGTCGAATGAAGAGCATCATGTGGAAGAGGCGTTGCAGAAGGTTCTGGCGGAAGCCGACCGGATACTGGGGCCGATGGTGGTGAGTCATGCGGTCGAAATACTGTGATGATTGGCAACTGATAACCGATAACAGCAATCAGATAACAGGAAGCAGGATTCGGAGCACAGGAACAGGACGAGCATGAGCCCCGATCATCATCGTCATTTACGAGTCGGCGAGGAAATCGCGCATGAACTGAACGCCATGCTGGTGGGCGAATTGAAAGACCCCCGGCTGGAAGGGAATGTGTGCGTCAGTGAAGTGCGGGTGCAGCCGGACATGAAACACGCGCGAGTGTATGTGAGCGTGCGGACGGAAAACTCCAGGGAGCAGAAGGACGCGATCAAGGCGCTGGAGCATGCCTCGGGGTACATCAAGCACGAACTGGTGGAGAGGCTGCAGTTGCGGCGGGTGCCGGATTTGCACTTCACGCTGGATCTTTCGCAGGAGCATGTGGAGCGCATCGAGCAGCTTCTGAAACAGATGAAAGCAGATAAGACGGAAAAGCCCGAGCCGAACGCCTGATGAATCAAGGCCGGGAAACAGCTTCGCGGCAGGCTTCGATTGCTCTCCCTGCCGGCCGCATTTGCACAAAGAAAACAAAACAGAAAGAATGAAATCCGGCTCTTCGCAAGCGAAGATCTGATCGCCGAGCAGCGTCACATGCCGCGTCAACCACAACCCGCTCCGTTCGACGGCGCCCTGGTCATCAACAAGCCGCAGGGCAAGACTTCGCACGACATGGTGGATGCGGTGCGGCACCTTGCAGGATTCCGGCAGATCGGGCATTTGGGCACGCTGGATCCGCTGGCGACAGGCGTTCTGGTTTTGCTGTTGGGAAAGGCCACGCGCTTTGTGCGGTTTTATACGGGCCGGTGCAAGCGCTACACCGCGGGATTCCGTTTCGGCTACGCCACAAATACGTTTGACTCTGAAGGGCAGGCGGCGGGCCCGGATGCGGCGCCGGTGCTGGAGCAAGAAGTGGTGGAGCGGCTGGCGGCGGAGTCGACAGGACGGTTCGAGCAGATGCCGCCGATATTTTCCGCCAAGAAAATTCACGGGCGGCCAGCCTATGAACTCGCGCGGAAGAATCAGGTTGTCGAGCTGAAAGCGGTGCCGGTGGAGATTTTCGAGTACCGTTTGACGGGGATTGAAGGGCCGATCGCGCGGTTTTCGATTGAATGTTCGTCAGGGACATACATCCGGTCGCTGGCGCAAGATATGGGGCAAAAGCTGGGATGTGGCGCGCATCTGGCGGAAATCTCCCGCACGGCGGTGGGAGAGTTTTCGCTGGAACAGGCCATCGGCCTGGAAGAGCTGGCGCAAGCGACGAAGGATGGAAAATTCGCGTCGTGCATGATCCCGCTGGAGAATCTGTTGCTCAATTTTCCGCGGACCAATGTGTTGCCGGTGCTTGAAAAGAAAATTCGACACGGGGCGAAATTCAACGTGATGCCTTCGCAGCTGAAGCCGGGCCGCGTGGAATTGCCGCCGGGCGCTACGACGCATCTGGACACCGAAGAGACGCAGCCGCCGCGGCTGCGAGTGTTCAGCCAGGAAAACAAGCTGATCGCCATCGCGGAAGCGGTGGTGCCGAGGACGTACCAGCCGGTTGTTGTGTTTGATCCGCTCCCCTGAATTTTATTCCGGATAAAAAGGCAATCCTGCAGCGCGCGAAGCCGGCTTCATACATAGTGCTCCGGTTGAGATCCTTCACGGCGCAAACCGCGCGCCGTTCAGGACGACAAGTTTTTGGACGGGATTGAACGGAAAAACTTCTACAGGGGCTTACTCCGTAAAAGCGGTGGCAGAGCCACCGCACTCCAAATCGACCGCCCGTCGCGGCGGGCGGCCCCTACACAAGAAAAAGGAGAAATGCTGCGGATGATTCCTGGTGGGCAGGGGTGTTATCCGGGAGGCTGCTGCAGCGGAACCTCGGGCTGAGGTTGTGGCGGCTGATTTTGGGGCGGCTGGTTTGTGGGTGGCTGCTGAGCCGGCGGAGGAGCGGGTTGCGGCGGTGCCGCGGGTGGTGTCGAAGGCGACGGAGGTGTTTCGACCGGAGTCTGCTCGGGAACAGGCACGGGTTCCTGATCCGGGCGTGGAGGGATGGCCGCGCCGGCCTGGCCGCGGCCGGAGGGCTCACCCGTTCCGGCGTAGATGGTTTTTGATTCATGGAATGGCGAGCGGACGCGGCGAGGAGTTACCAGGATGAGTAATTCGTCGTCGGTGTACGAATTGTTGCGGGTGCCGAAGGCGTAGCCGACACCGGGAAGCTGAGCGAGGCCGGGAATGCCGGAGATGGATTTGGTTTCGTTGTCGCTGAGCACGCCGGTGATGAGCGAAGTTTCGTCTTCCTTGAGGCGCACGGTTTGCGTGACGGTGCGATTCGAAATCACCGGAATGCCGTTGATGTTGGTTCCGGAGAGAGCCTTAATCTCAAATTCGAGCTGCAGGGTGACGTCCTTGGTGTCGTGCAACTGCGGCGTGGCTTTGATTTTTATTCCGATGTCCTCATATTCAGAGCCGGGGTACGGCGTCTGGGTGATGGCGGGATTGGAAATGAGGCTGGCGGGACTTACGATCAGCGTGACCTGGCCGGCCGAATTGGCGATATTGTTGGTGACCACGATGTCCGGAAAGGCGCTGTTGGTAAAAGCGCCGGCGAGGATGGCATCGGGACTTGTGCCGGCCGCGGGTTCAATCGCGCTGGCGAACAGGCCGCTGCCGAGATCGGCGAAAACTGTGACTGTGCCAACAGCCGTGTTGGTCACTGCGATGCCGCCCGTGGAGGACTGGGCGAGGTCAGCAATCGCCACGCTGCTGGGAGTGGTGTCGGTGGCCAGGGGAGATTGCGACGCCGCGACGAAAGTGCCGTCACCATTTCCGAGATAGACGGAGAGCGAGTTGTCCGTCTGATTCACGATGGCAAGAGCCGGGCCGTTGCTGCCGCTGAGGGTGCCCGACGCGATGGCCACGGGGAGCTTGCCGACGGCGAGCGGAGATTTTGCAAATTCTGTGAAGGTGCCGTTACCATTGCCCTTCAATATGGTGACGTTTTGGGTGGTTTGATTGACGATGGCGAGATCCGGATTGCCGTCGCCGTCGAAATCGGTCACGGTCATTGCCACGGGGCCGGCCGCAGCGGAAGGCAAAGCAAAGGGAGAGCCGGTTACCTGGGTGAATGTCCCGTCGCCATTGCCGTTGAACACGGAATAAGTGCTGTCCTTGAAATTGGTGACCACGAAGCCCGGGTTGGAGTCGCCATTTTTCGAATTGAAAGTTCCGATCACGATGGAGCTGGGCTGATTCCCGACCGAAATCGGAGTGGCAGGCTTCTTGAAGCTGCCATCATTATTGCCAAGCAGCACGATAACTGTGTTTCCCACCGGATCGGTCACCAGCAAATCCGCAAAATTGTCGTTGTTCACGGCCGTGGAGGCTGCATTGAGGCTTCCCGTGGCTAAGGCCGGGGCCGGAGTGGAACTGGTCCACTTGGTTCCGAGCGGCACGGGTGAGACCAAACCGATTCCACTGGTGGGCTGCGCGAATTGGGGGACTGCTCCGGTCCCTTGATTCAGCAGAATCGTCAGAGTGTTATCGGTCTGGTTAACGACGGCGAGATCCTGCGTGCTGGCGCTGCGAAAATCCGCCGTGACCATAGCGACGGGATTTTTCCCGACGGTGAATTGCTGGGTGGGGATCGTGATACCAGTGCCGCCGGGGTTGGGGGTGAACCCGGTCGAGCCGAGGCTGCCTGAGAGCAGGGAAAGGGTGATAGGTATGCGGTCGCCGACAAAGAAAGTGGCCGGCTTGCCGTCCTGCGCGCGAAGCAAAATCTGCCTGCCGCTATGGACAAGGGAGAGTCCTTCAGAAAACTGCGCCGAAAGGGTGGGAAGGACGAGGAGAAACGTGCTCTTGCCGCCGCCGATGGCGGCCACGGCTGGGATAGAAGAAGCGAGGCTGGAAATGCCGCCTGCCGCTAGCGCACCCGCAGGGCCGCCGAAGACCTGGGCGAGAAGCGTGAGCAACGAGGTTAAATCGGGGGCGGAGCGCAGGGAGTTGGCCAGATTTGGAGGGACCGGAACGAGCCTCTGACTTGAGGGCGGCGTGAGGCCGAGGATGGTGGCATTGGTGCGATCCACTTCCAGGAGATCGATCTCGAGGAGCACCTCGCCCGGGCCATGTTCAAGATTGCGGACGATTTCATCGGCGAGGCGCACGCGCTGCACGCTTCCGCGGATGGTTATGGAATGTTGAGAGTTGGATTGGTTTATGTGTGTTATCCCGGTGAGTTCACGAATCGCGCGGACCACTTCGCCGATTTCCGAGGAAGTAACGGAAGAAGTGAGCGGAATGGTCTGTTCAATTTCGGGATCAAACAAGCGGCGTTTCTCGGCGGTGTCGGGGGCGACAAAAAATTGCTTGGAGTCCACCGGATGCCAGAACGTGCCGGTTTCCATGCCCAGGACTTTCATCGCCGTGAAAAAATCGACGTCCTGGAGGCGCAGGCGAGTGGAGCGCGGTTGTAAATCAGGATCAAACGAGGCTTTGACGCCAAAGGCCTGGGCTACCTGCTCATAGGCTGATTTCACGTCGGTCTGCAGGTTGAAGCTCCTGTTGATTTTGTCCGGAGCGAGTTGGGGCAGACCTTCTGGTGGTTCCGCGCGCCGTTCACCCCCTGCGGGCTCCTTCATGGAGCCAATCTGCTGCAGCCTCTCGAGGATCGCGGGGTTGCCGGGATCGAGTTCCAGCGCGGCGGCGAGCTGCTGGGTGGCGCCGTCGATATTGCCTTCCACCGCCAGGCGCTCTGCGCTGTCCAGATGCTCGCGCAAGAGACGAGAGCGGAGGGCCGTGGCTTTGCTGACGATGGTCACGTCAAAAGGGGCGAAACGAGCGGCGTCTTCGTAATCGCTCAGGGCACGGATATAGTCCCCGGCGGCTTCTTCCCTTGCGGCCTGCTCGGCAAGTTTTTTTGCGCGCTTGGGATCGGGTTTCTCAAAGGAGCGCTGCGCGTCGCGCTTCGGGTTGGGTGCCTGCGGATCTTGCGCCGGGAGGGCCGGGCAGACGAGCGTCCAGGAGAGGAGCAGGGCGATGATGGGGCTAAGGTACGATGTTCTCATTCTAATAGATAGACGCAAGCCACCATTCTACCGTGTCGAGGGAAAGTGCGTGTGCACTTGACGAGGCAGAGAGGGAGGCGTTAGACTGGGATCGTTGTTGCAAATCATTTTCAACTGGAGTGTTCGTGCTTTCTGCCTTCCTTATCGCCCTGCGTGAGGGCGTCGAAGCTTCCCTGATTGTGGGGATTATCCTTGTTTATCTTTCGCGGACCAATCGGACTCATTTAGTCCGGTATGTGTGGGGCGGAGTGGCGGCGGCGGTGGCGCTGAGTCTGGGCGTGGCTATCGCGTTGGAGCGATTCAACATCAGTGAAGACGGGTTTGAAGGTCTGCTGTTGCTGGTGGCGGCGTTTTTCGTGGTCACCATGATTGTTTGGATGAACCGCATTGCGCGGCATCTGAAAAAGGAAATTGAAGAAAAAGTGGAGGCATACGCGTCGCGGGCGGGGTCGGCGGCGGGATGGGGCCTGGGACTCTTCGTGTTCCTGATGGTGGTGAGAGAGGGAGCGGAGCTGGCACTGATTCTGCGTGCGGTGGAGCTATCAACCGAAGGCTTGCAGACATGGATTGGAACGATCGCGGGCATCGGGGCCGCGGTGGCCGTGGGGCTGTTCTTTTTCAAGGGTACGCTGAAAGTGCCGCTGCACCGGTTCTTTGCGGTGACCAGTTGGATCCTGATGCTGGTGGCTGTGCAACTGGCGGTGACCGGGTTGCACGAATTGAGCGAGGCGCAATGGCTGCCGTCGAGCAAGACGGAGATGGCGGTGCTGGGGCCGATCGTGGCCAACGAGCTGTTCTTTTTTGTTTGTGTGTTCGGAGCGGCCGCGCTGATGATTATTCGCGAGTGGCAGGCGGCTTCGCACAACAAGGCGACCACCGCGGTGACGAATGACGCGGAGCGCCGGTTGATCGAATCGCAAAATCGCCGGCAGCGCCGCTGGATGATCGCCGCGGCGAGCATGAGCCTGGCGGTGATCCTGGCGCTTACGGCGGACTTTATTTATGCGAAGGTGAATTCGGCGCCGCCGCAAGCGAGGGCGGTGGAAGCCGTGAACGGGATCGTGAAGGTTCCCGTCGCGGAGGTGCAGGATGGAAATTTGCATCTTTTCACGCTGAAGGCCAATGGGGCGACCATTCGATTCATGGTCATCAAGAAGCCCAATGGCTATGGGACGGCGCTGGATGCCTGCCTGATCTGCGGGGCCGAGGGGTACCGCCAGGATGGGCAGAACGTGATCTGCCGGCACTGCGCGTCGGCGATTTACATTCCGTCGATCGGGCAGAAGGGCGGATGCAATCCAATCGGGTTTACGTCGCAGGTAAATGGCGACGACGTGGTTATCGATGTTTCGTCGGTGACCAAAGCTGCGGAAGAGATTCCGCGATAGGAGATTTGGCGCGCTCACCAATCCGGATAAATGTTCCTTCGACTCGTAGCCGACTCGTTCACGCGCCGGCCAAAACGCAAAATGCTGACCCTGGCTGCGCTGGCCTTGGGGATGGCTGTGGCAACCGCCGCGCTGAGCGTGTCCCTGGACGTGGGCGACCGGCTGGCGCTGGAGTTTCGCAGCCTGGGGGCGAATCTGCTGGTGACGCCAGAGGCGGACTCGCTGCCCCTGGAGATTGGCGGTGTAGATTATCGTCCGGCGAATGCGGGCGCGTACCTTCCTGAAGCGGACCTCGGAAAACTGAAAACGATTTTCTGGCGATTCAACATCAAGGCGTTTGCGCCAATTCTGGAAGTGCAAGTCAAAGCGGCACCATATGACATGGACTATGTTTCCGACACCCCACCAGGGCCCGCATACACCGTCATCGGAACGTGGGTGAATCATGAGGTGAAGATTCCCGACGGCACGACCTACGTGACTGGAATCGAGAAGACTAATCCGTGGTGGCAACTTAAAGAAGGCCGATGGTTCACGGAAGGCAAGAATGAATGCGTCGTTGGGAAAAATGTTGCCATGAAAAAGCTATTGGGCGTCCCTCCAGGATCTCCCCCTGAGCTTCGCAGCAGAAACGACTTGAAGCCTGGAGATGAAATATTCACATTCAAAATGAACGGCCACATGGGACCCAGGTTGCATGTCGTGGGCGTTCTCGACACGGGTGGGCCAGAAGATAACGCCATAGTGGTGCCGCTTGACGTAGCTCAAACCCTCGCCGACAAGCCGGGACAATACCGTCGGCTGTACGTGAGCGCGTTGACGAAGCCGGAAGATGCGTTTGGGCGCAGGGACCCGAAGAGCATGACGCCAGCGGAGTTCGACCGCTGGTATTGCTCCCCGTATATTTCGGCGATCGCTTTGCAAATCAGCCAGGAATTGAAAGGGACGGAAGTGCGCGTTATTCGCCGCGTGGCGGAGGGCGAAGGCACGATTCTGACCCGCGTGCGTACGCTGCTGTGGTTGGTGACATTTGCAGCGCTGCTGGCGGCGGCGCTGGCCGTGGGGGCATCGGCGGCGGCTTCGGTGATCGAGCGGCGCACGGAGATTGGATTGATGAAAGCGCTGGGGGCTGGCTCAGGGCTGGTGGGCGTGCTGCTGGCGGCGGAGCAATTGTTGGTGGCGTTCGTCGGCGGCGGGATTGGCTACGCGGTGGGAATCCTGCTGGCCCGGTTGCTGGGCGAAAAGATATTTGGATTCACGCCGGAGCCGAAGCTTTTTCTGTTGTTCATCGTGCTAGTGCTCGCATCGCTCATCACACTGCTGGGCAGTGCGTATCCTTTGCGCCGCGCGTCCCGGTATGATCCGGCGCCCATCCTGCGAGGCGAGTGATGAGGAACTTTTCCATGTTCTGGCGAATTGTCCGGAGACTGATCACCGCAAATTACGGCCGGCTGTTTGTGATTCTGCTGGCGCTGGGAGCGGGCGCGGCGATTACCGCGGCGTTGCTGAATTTGCAGATTGATGCCAAGCGGCGGCTGACGACGGAATTTCGCGCGTTGGGAGCGAATGTGATCGTCGCTCCGCGCGATGCGAATGCAAATTCCAGCGGCGGAACGCTGGAGCAGGGTTTGCTTGCCGGATTGCCGACAGAGAATGCCGGAAAGCCCGTGCCTGCGGTGGCATTTCTTTATGTGATTGGTGAGGTGGCCAAGGCCGGCGAAATCCGTCACCAAGCGGCCGTGATTGCGGGCACCGAAGGGCAGGGATTGACGCAAGTGCGGCCCGGGCGGCGCACGGAATATTTCGCGGAAGTGGAAAGGGATGCGGCGGCGTGCGAAATCGGCGCCAAAGCGGCGGCGCAATTCAAAGTGCATGCGGGAGATTTGCTGCACCTGCGCAACCAGGGCAGGGAGGCGACGTGCAAGGTGTTCGCGGTGGTGGCCACGGGCGGCGCGGAGGATACGCAGATTTTCACGAAGCTTGGCGTGGCGCAAATGCTGGCGGACTTGCCAGGACGCATCAGCCTGGTGCAGCTGAGCGTGACGGGCACGCCGGATTCGATTGCCCGCTTCATCGCCGCACTGGCGCAACGCATGCCGGGCGCGGACGTGCATGGCATCAAGCAACTCGCTGAGGCGGAGGGAAAACTCTACAACCGCATCAGCGGACTGCTCTCGACCACGGTGATCATTGTGCTTTTACTGACTTCGCTGTGCGTGATGGCGGGGATGAGCAACGTAGCGATTGAGCGGAAGAATGATGTCGGGCTGATGAAGGCCATCGGTGGCTCAGTGCGCCGCGTTGTGCGGCTTTTCCTGGCGGAAGCGATTTTGATGGGAATTGTGGGCGGAGTAATTGGCTCCGCAATTGGAATTGTGGGCTCCATCTGGCTGGGGAAATCGGTGTTTGGCGTGGCTGCGCAGCCTCGCTGGATTGTGTATCCTGTTTCTGTAGGCATCACCATCATTGTTTCCGTTGCCAGCGCATTTCCGCTGCGCCGACTGGCGAGCGTACGGCCTGCGAGTGTGTTTCGAGGTGAAGCGTGAGCGCGCAAGTGCGCATTGAATCGCTGGTGAAGGAGTACGGCACGCTTCGAGCGTTGAACGGAATTTCCTTCCACATTCAGGCGGGCGAATGGGTGGCGCTGATGGGGCCGTCGGGCTCCGGGAAGACCACGCTGATCAATATTCTGGGCGGGCTGGACACGCTGACGTCAGGCCACGTGATTGTGGATGGCGTGGATCTTGCCAAACTTTCCGAAAACGACCTGGTGCGCTATCGCGCGGAGAAGATTGGATTCGTATTTCAGCAGTTCCACTTGGTGCCGTATTTGGATGCGCTGGAGAACGTAATGCTGGCGCAGTATTTTCACAGCGTGACGGACGAAGGTCAGGCTTCGGAAGCGCTGAGGCGGGTCGGGCTGGGCCACCGTCTGACTCAACTGCCTTCGCAGCTTTCGGGTGGCGAGCAGCAGCGCGTGGCGATTGCGCGTGCGCTGATCAATCAGCCGAAGTTAATTTTGGCAGACGAGCCGACGGGCAACCTGGACGAAGCGAATGAAGAGATCGTTCTCGGACTCTTCCGGGAACTGCACAGCGCGGGGCACACGATCCTGATGGTGACGCACGACCCAGACATCGCGCAGCAGGCCGACCGGCGGATCGAGTTGGTGCATGGCCATCTGGCGGTGGACCAGCGCATCTCGATGGACGATGGGATTCACTTCGACCACCTGTTGGAGCAGATATGGGTTCGCGGAGAGGAAGGGCAGCCCGCGGACATCGAGCATATCCGAACGCCGGGCGGGGTAGATCCCGTGCGGACACTGGCACGCATGGAAGATCTGCGGCTGGTGCAAGTGCTGGAAGAGCACCTGATTCAACTGACCGACAGGGGTAAGAGCCGCGCGCGAGACGTGGTGCGACGGCACCGGCTGGCGGAGCGCCTTTTCAAGGATACATTCCGCATTGACGATCACGAAGCGCACAGTCAGGCTTGCAAGTTTGAGCACATCATCAGCCCGGAACTGGACCAGCGGATCTGCTCGTTCCTGGGGCATCCAACGACGTGCCCGCACGGTAATCCGATTCCGCCGGGTGAATGCTGCGATCACAAGAAGAGAACGGGCGGATGAGGTCCGCGGCGTGAAGCGAAGCGCAATTTCCGATTTAGCTTGCAGTTGTGAGCCACAAAATCCAAATATTTTCGAAAGACTTTCTCTCGATGCCGACTCCCATTGACCAGCGCAAGAAGCCGACTGCGGTAAAAATCCACGTGAAAACCGGCGCGGGTGTGGACATCACCTGGGCCGACGGGCACTCCAGCCATTTTGAGTTTGCGTATCTGCGGGAGCAGTGCCCGTGCGCGACATGCAATGACGAGCGAGGGAAAAAGGAGGCGATGCCAGCCACAAATCTGCTGTCGTCGCCGCTCCTGCCGATGTATAAGCCCAAGCCGCGCGCGCAAGCGGCCAATCAGGTCGGAAACTACGCCGTGCAAATCAGTTTCAGCGACGGGCACTCCACGGGAATTTTCAGCTACGACTATCTGCGCACACTTTGCCCATGTAAAGAATGCGGGCGCGCCTTTCGCGAAACTCCGGAGAAATCTCAGCAAAAAATCGTTTAGATGGCAGGCGTTTGCTGGACTTGTTTCCGGAAAAATGCGAGCATTGCAATTTGCAGGTCTAACTACCCGTAAATGAGCAGCACTCCCCAAAGCCCGGCTGCCAAGGGCAGCCAGAGCAGCGGTATTCCGCGCGTCTTAGTAGCGACCACGGCGCTGTTAAGCTTCATATCCTTCTGGCGCGCGGCCGCCATCGTACTGAACGACCTTGCTTCGTCGGCGTACTACGCCGGAGGCGAGGCCGAGGGCTACATCGGCAAGGCCGCCCCGTGGTTCATCCTGGGCATCATGCTGTTTTCCTACGCGGTCCGTGCGATCTACGTGGAAAGCTGCAGCATGTTCGTGCGCGGCGGCGTGTACCGGGTGGTGAAGGAAGCTCTGGGCGGCACGCTGGCAAAATTCAGCGTGTCGGCGCTGATGTTCGACTACATTCTCACTGGCCCGATCAGCGGCGTGTCCGCGGGACAGTACATCGTCGGGCTGATTAACGAAACTTCCGACTACATCCACTTGGGACTTCACGTAGCGCCAAACCTGGGCGCCGCATTTTTTGCCATTTTGTGCACGCTTTATTTCTGGTGGTACAACATCAAGGGAGTCCACGAATCCAGCCAGAAAGCCATGCGCATCATGCAGATCACGACCGTCATGGTCGTGATCCTGATTTCGTGGTGCGTGTACACCGTGCTGGTGCGGCATCCGGCGCTGCCACCTTTTCCGACTCCGCATAATTTGAAGCTGGGACCAAACGCCATGGGCTGGCTCTATGGCGTGCACTTTGCGCATTTCGCGGCGCTAATCGCCATTTTTGTGGGATTAGGCCATTCGGTGCTGGCGATGAGCGGGGAAGAGTCGCTGGCGCAGGTGTACCGCGAAATCGAACATCCGAAACTTCCGAATCTGAAGAAGACCGGGCTGGTGATTTTCGTTTATAGCCTGGTGTTCACCTCGCTGGTTTCGTTTTTTGCAGTGATGCTGATTCCGGACGCGCAGCGCCAGAATTTTCTGGAGAATCTGATCGGCGGCCTGGCGATGAACCTGGAGGGGCCGTTTGTCCTCCGCCTGATTTTTCACGGCTTCGTGGTGGTGGTGGGCACGTTGATTCTGGCCGGCGCGGTGAATACCGCGATTGTCGGCTCCAACGGCGTGCTGAACCGCGTGTCGGAAGACGGGGTGCTGGCGGACTGGTTCCGTCAGCCGCACCGGCGTTTCGGCACGACTTACCGGATTATCTGGATCATCGCCGGGCTGCAGATTCTGACGATCATCATCAGCCGGGGCGACGTGACGTTCCTCGCGAACCTATACGCGTTTGGTGTGATCTGGAGTTTCGCGATGAAGGGCCTGGCGGTGCTGGTGCTGCGGTACACCCATCCGGGCGACCGCGAGTATCGAGTGCCGCTGAATTTCCGCGTATTCGGCGTGGAGATACCGCTGGGGCTGAGCTTGATCACGCTGGTGCTATTGGGCATTGCGGTGATCAATCTATTCACAAAGAAAGAAGCGACCATCGCCGGGGTCACTTTCTCCATTTTCCTTTTCATTGTGTTCACAATTTCGGAGAAATTCACCCACCACGCGCGGGGCAACACCGCGCACGTGGAAATGGACCAATTTCACCTGGCGACGGAGGGCATTCTCACGCCGGAGGCTGTGGGCGCGCGGCCGGGAAATATTCTTGTGCCCGTCAGCAATATCCATTCGCTATATCACCTGGGGAATGTGCTGGACCGCGTGAAGCCGGGGCGGCGGGATGTTGTGGTGCTTCATGTGCGGTTGCTGCGGCGAGCGGCTTCGGGTGAGTATGACCTGGAAGCGGAGCAACTGTTTGGGAGCATTGAGCAGCAGTTGTTCTCGCAGGCGTTGTCGATTGCGGAAAAGCGCGGAAAAACAATCCGGCTGGCGGTGGTGGCGGCGAACGATATCTGGGACGCGATTCTGAGTGCCGCGACTTCCCTGCAATCCAGCACGATTGTGCTGGGGCATTCGCCGAAAGAGGCCACAGAAGAGCAGGCGCGGCACCTCGGCGATGCGTGGGAAAAACTGGGCGATCCGAAGCCGCAATTTAACCTTGAAATTCACATGGCGAACGGCGACAAGGTCTACAAGGTTTTGGGGCCGCACGCGCCGAACCTGACCGCCAACGAGGTGAACTTGCTGCACCGCTTGTGGCTCCGTTTCAGCGAAGCCGCGGCGCCGCTGGAATTGCACCACCACGACGTGGTGCATTTTGCGCTGGAAGAGGTGATGAAAGAACTCGACGATGGCCAGGAAGAGGCCCTGATGGCCAGGTTGAGGGCGCATCTGCAATCGAACGTGAAGAACAAGCCGCCGAAGAATTAAGGGCGCGAGATCACGAACCTATCCGCAATCGATACTCAGACAATATAAATTTTGTGGGCAGCCCGGCTTTCGCTAGACGGCGCTGGCGCAGTGGCCGCATTTCTTGGCGGCTAGGGGAATGGCCATGGCGCATTGCGGGCAATCTTTTGTGGTGACCGGCGCGGGAGCCTTGGGCATCCAGCGATTGACGATGCGCACCACCACGAAAATGGTGAAGGCCACGATCAGGAAGTTGATGATGGTGTTGATGAAATTACCGTAATTGAGCGTGGCCTTGCCGGCGGCCTTCGCGGCCTGAAGACTATCGAAGTGGGTACCGCTCAGATTGATGAACAGGTTGGAAAAGTCCACTTTTCCAAGAAGCTGGCCCAGAGGCGGCAGGAGGATGTCGTCCACAAAAGAAGAAACGATCTTTCCGAACGCCGCGCCGATGATGACGCCAATGGCCAGATCCAGAACACTGCCCCGCATTGCGAATTCCTTGAATTCTTTGAACACGATAATTCTCCTCTTCGAAGATGCGAACGGAGAACAACCGTTCGCAGGCAGGTCTTCCCCAGGGCGAAGGGAAGCGTTGAATGCCCGGCATTATAGCTGAGGGGACGCTAGCGCTGCCGCAAAATGAGGAGAGAGCCGAGGATGCCGCGCACGACGAGGGTCAAGCCAGCCGCGGCGAGGAGTTTCACGACCCAGTCAAATGGGACGCGGGAGATGGAGAGCATCACGAGGCCGAGCAGGACGAGCGAGCCGCCGCGATTCCATTTTTGCCATTTGGCCCAGAATTGGCCCGGCTTAGCCATGGCGAGAAGGCCCCAGGCAATCAGCGCGACGCTGAGGACCAGCCAGCCCACACCGTGGCGATCGAAATAAATTCGTCCGTTGACGGCAAGCCACATCACCAGCGCGCCCAGGAGCAGGAAGATGAATTCCGTCAGCAATTGCGTGAGGCGCGCGGGCGAGAGCATGCAGCCTCAGGTTTCAGGAAACGCGTTCGATGCGGACTTTCATGGTGACGGGGACGCGCGGGCGGTCCATGCCGTCGCGCGAGGTTTCAGAGATTTTGTTGGCGATGTCCTGGCCTTCGACGACTTCGCCGAAGATGGAGTGGCGGTTATCGAGGTGAGGCGTGGGCGCGACGGTGATGAAGAACTGGCTGCCGTTGGTGTTCGGGCCAGCGTTGGCCATGGAGAGCTTTCCGCCCTTGGAATGGCGGAGGCTCGTGTGAAATTCGTCGGCAAAGTTATAACCCGGGCCGCCGCGGCCGTCGCCCTGGGGGCATCCGCCCTGAATCATGAATTGCGGAATCACGCGGTGAAAGATCAGGCCATCGTAGTAAGGACGCTTTTCCTTTTTGCCGCTGATGGGGTCCTTGAATTCTTTCGTACCTTCGGCGAGGCCAATAAAGTTTTCAACGGTCTTCGGTGCTTCCTTTTCGAACAACCGGCAAACGATGTTGCCCATTGAAGTTTCAAAAATTGCGTAAGTTCCAGCAGGTCGCGCCATGTGCTCTCCTTTTTGGTGTAGTTCGTATGTTACTGTTAATCGAGAAAGCAAAGCAAACGCGGCAACTCGCGATGAAATTGCTGAACGATCCCAGATCCAAACAGGAAATACTGGGGCGGCTGCAGTCGGTGCGGCCGGATTCGCCGCCCCGTTGGGGAAAGATGACTGCGCGGCAGATGGTTTGTCACCTGAGCGATACGTTTTTGGCTGCGATGGGAGAAAAGCCGACTCAGATTGCACAGGGCTATGCGGCGCGAAAATTGATCAAGTGGGTGGCGCTCTATGTTCCACTTCCGTGGCCGAAGGGAGTACCCACGCCGGCGGAGTGTGACCAGGACATCGGTGGAACGCCGCCTGCGGATTTTTCGGAGGATTTGCAGCGATTACAACTTCTTGTCGAGGGGTACACCGCGGAGCCACGAAAGTTTCAGTTTCGACCGCATCCCATTTTTCTGGAGATGTCCGAAAGGGATTGGATGCGGTGGGGCTATCTGCACATGGACCACCACCTGCGGCAGTTCAGCGTTTAGTTCTTTCTTGCGAAGTTAATTCCAGCCCTTTTGTTTGCGGAGTTCAGTGATGTGCGCGGTGTGATGGCGGCCGTGCCACGCATAGAGGAACAGCAACCATTCGACAGTTTTCAGGCCGGATTCGGGATGGCGAAGCGGCCGGGCGTATTGTTCCGGAGTGACGGTTTGCAAGAGCCGAACCCAACGATCGTGGAGGGGTTCGAGAAGTTTGAGGGAAATTTCGACCGGGGCGTGCTGTGCATCCTCGAGGTTCGCCCAGTCGGCCTCCTGGTACGGCTTGATGGTGGGTTCGGTTTCGGTCAGCGCGAGCCGCAGACGGATGTAGGCGTTCAGGTGGCTGTCCGCGATGTGGTGGACCACCTGGCGCACGGTCCAGCCGCCTTCGCGGTACGGAGTCTCCAGTTGCGAGTCCGTGAGTCCTGCGACGGCAGCGCGGACGTTTGCCGGAGTGTGGGCAATTTCCTCAATCGCGGCCTCACGCAAGCCGGGGGTAATGGCGGTTGGCATCGCAAATTTTCCAACGGGATAACACGGATCCATGCAATCTCCTCATCAGCGTAACTTCCAAGCTCGTTTCCACTCTAAAATAGACGTGACGGCCCGTCCAGCCCGGCGCAACTGAGGTGAGTGGCCAAATTGGCCGTTTCTTCGATGTTTGCCAGTAAATCGCGCGGCTGGAGATCGCAGAGAACGCTTCAGTTAGATTTGGCGACTTGCGCGACCCTGTGGCACACCGACTTCCACTGGCGGCAGTGCTACAATCTTCGCCTTGTACCTTCAGACAGGCTTTCCGAATCTAAGGGATGGAGCTTTTTCCAATGCACAATGTGGTAATCATCGGGAGTGGATGTGCCGGCCTGACCGCCGCGATTTACACCGCGCGAGCTAATCTGAAGCCCATCGTGTTGGACGGCCACGAGCCCGGCGGACAGCTTTCCCTGACGACACACGTGGAGAATTATCCCGGCTTCCCCGAGGGAATTATGGGGCCGGAACTCATTGAAAACATGCGCAAGCAGGCGCAGCGATTCGGCACGGAATTCAAGGCCGGAGCGGTGTCGGAAGTCGATCTAACGAAGCGCCCGTTCAAAATAACCGCCGGGAAAGAAACTTACGAATCGCGCTCGGTGATCGTAGCGGCGGGCGCCTCGGCGCGGTTGTTGGGTTTGCCGGGGGAAAAAGAATTGATTGGGCGGGGATTGTCCACTTGCGCGACGTGCGACGGATATTTCTTCCGCGGGAAGCCCCTTGCGGTGGTGGGCGGCGGCGACTCGGCGATGGAAGAGGCGAATTTCCTTTCGCGTTACGCGAGCCGGGTGTACTTGATCCACCGGCGGGAGGAGTTTCGCGCATCGAAAATCATGATTGACCGCGCGCGGGCAAATGAGAAGGTGGAGTTCGTGGCGCCCTATGTGGTGGACGAGATTTTCTCGCCGGAGAAGGTGGTCACTGGTTTGCGCCTGAAAAACGCCAAGAACGGCGAGAAGCGGGAAATCGAACTACATGGAATATTCGTGGCTATCGGCCACGACCCCAATTCCCTGGTGTTTCGCGGCAAGCTGGAAACCGACGAGAACGGCTACATCATTCCTCGTCACGGAAGCCTGACGAATATCCCCGGTGTGTTTGTGGCGGGGGATGTTCAGGATCACCGATACCGGCAAGCAGTAACCGCGGCAGGGTCCGGCTGCATGGCGGCGCTGGACGCGGAAAAGTTCCTGGAAGAGCACAAAGACTAGCGCGCGACTGGCCTCCCGGGGCAACTCCGGGCATAATCGAATTGTCCATGTTGCGTTCGATTCTTCTGAAGTTTTCCGAAAGCAAAAGTTTTGCCCACTGGGTAACCACCAACGCCACGACGCGCCGGATGTCTCACCGCTTTGTCGCCGGCGAAACCCTCGAAGAGGCGCTGCAGGTGGCGCGCGCCTGCAATGATGCGGGAATGCACGCCACCCTCGACTACCTGGGGGAGAATGTCAGCACCACCGCCGATGCCCAGAAGGCGCGGGACGCCTACTTGGAGATTTTCGACCGCATCGCCCAGGAACGGCTGCACGCCAACGTTTCCTGCAAGCTGACCCAATTGGGATTGGATCTTTCCCCCGAATTCTGCGAAGGCCTGGTATTTTCGATCGCAGAACGGGCGGCGGCTTACGACAGCTTTCTGCGCATTGATATGGAAGGCTCCACCTATACGCAGCGCACCGTGGAACTGGTGAAACGCGTGCGCGCACAAACGCCCACCGTCGGCACGGTGATCCAGTCGTATCTCTACCGCAGCGAAACCGATATTCACGACCTGCTCTCCTACGGTTGCCGCGTCCGCTTATGCAAGGGCGCGTACAAAGAGTCGGAGGAGGTGGCTTACCCGCGGAAGGCCGATGTCGATGGCAACTACATACGCCTGATGCGCATGCTGCTGCCGAGCGGGTTTTATCATGGGATTGCGACGCACGATCCGCGGATGATTGCGGAAACGATTCGCTGGGCCGCAGAAAAACAGATTTCCAAGGACGATTTCGAGTTCCAGATGCTCTACGGGATACGCACCGACCTGCAGCGCCAACTGGTGCGCGACGGTTATCGCCTGCGCATTTACATTCCGTATGGCCGAGATTGGTTCCCTTACGTGATGCGGCGGCTGGCGGAGCGCCCCGCGAATCTGATGTTCTTCCTGCGCAACTTCCTGCGGTCGTAGATAAAGGGGAGCACGAGGCTCCTCCTCCTTCAACCCTTCAGCCCAGCGATTCCCCTGGATTCAGTGCGTGAACCGTGAGGCCGGCGATGTCTTTCGCCTCGGCACGCAGTCCTTCCGGTGTGCCGGTCAGCATCGGGAAAGTGGCGTAGTGCATGGGGATGACGTGGTTGACGCCTAAGAGGCGAGTGGCGACGGCGGCTTCGCGAGGGCCCATGGTGAAGACGTCGCCGATCGGCAGCATGGCGATGTCGGGTTTGTAGATTTCGCCGATGAGTTTCATATCGCCGAATACCGCGGTGTCACCCGCATGATACAAGGTTACTCCACCGGGAAGTTTGACGATGTAACCGCCGGCCTCGCCGCCGTAGATGCGCTCGCCGTTGTCTTCGATAGAGTTGGAGTGGAAGGCGTTGGTCATAGTGATTTCGAAATCGCCAACCCTTTGCGAGCCGCCTTTATTGCCGGGAAGGCATTGCGCTCCGGTTTTCTTGGACTCCAGCCAGAGATAGGTTTCAAACGTGGCGACAACCTTGGGCTTGAATTGCTTGGCTAAAGGTAGCAGGTCGCCGATATGATCCGTGTGCCCATGAGTGATGAAAATGGCATCCAGCCGGGCGAGTTTTTTCAGATTTTCTGGGCACCGCGGATTGGACATTACAAAGGGATCGATAAGTGCGAACTGGCCGCCGGGGGTGGTCAAGCCGAACGTGCTGTGCCCGAAATAGATGATTTTGTTGCCCTTCAAATCAAGCATTGGATCTCCTTCCCAAAGAAATCTTATTTGGAGAGCAGCATCTTGATGGCTGCCTCGTAGGTGTCGTGGTCGCCGGCGCCGATAAAGTGGCCGATCTGCTGGCCGTCTTTCGCGTAGAAAAAGGAAGCGGGGATCGAGCGGTTCCATCCGGGCAAGACGGCCTGCATGAAAGCGTCTTCTTCACCCTTTTTCTTTCGATAGTTCGGGAAGATTGGCTTGTAACGCGCTAGGAACCGGCGCATGAGGATAAGGTCGCCGTCCTCGTCGAGGTTTACGCCCACAACTTTCAGGCCTTGCGGGGCATACTGCTTGGCCAGTTCGTTCAGCATCGGATATTCGTCGCGGCAGGGTTCGCACCAGGTGGCCCAGAAGGTGACCAGCAGTGGCTTGCCTCTGTATTGCTGGAGAAGTTTCTGGTATCCCTGGGTGTCGAGCAGTTCCGGATCCTTGGGAGGGGGTGTTTGCGCTGCGGCCAAGGCCAAACCTGCCATCACCAGCAATCCCGCCAGCGCGAATCTGAGTTTCATGTCGTTTCCTCTCCCTCACATTCTAGCCTTTCCTGGCTGGTTGAGAATCCAGGGAGTACCGCGTAGAATGGATTTGATGCTGCTGGTGACCCGGCAGCGCTAAGTTTATTGGACTATCGCCGGTTGCGTTACGTAAGCTAACCCCGGCCCGCTACCCGAAGCAAAGGAGAGTTTGCATGGCTTATGTGATTGCCGAACCTTGCATCAACACCAAAGACTCGGCGTGTGTTGATGTGTGCCCGGTGGACTGCATCCACCCACGCAAGGACGAGCCGCCCTACCAGAATGAGACGATGCTATACATCAATCCCGTGGAATGCATCGATTGCGGCGCTTGCGTCCCGGTGTGCCCGGTGACGGCGATTTTCGCCCTGGAAGATCTTCCGGAGAAGTGGCAGAAGTTCACGGCGATGAATGCCGACTGGTACGCCAAGAAGTAAACGAAGCAAGGCGGAGCTGGACAGCTTTTGGTTTGCAGAGCCCCGGATTCCCGGGGCTCTTTTTTTACCCAGGCCGCCGGTGGAATGGGGAACAGATCCACTAGGCCGCCTTTTGCCGACATTTCACATCCAATCCGTTACCATTCCTGGGGCCGTTTGAGGGAAATTCTTGCGCCGACGTTTGACGAGCTTTTCGTTGCTGTTGATGTTGCTGCTTCCGTGCGCAGGCAGAGTGTCTGCGCAACTGGCCAACGTGCCGCAGGGCACGTATTCCGGCACACTACAGGCCGGCGAGGCGCAACTTCATTTGCTCCTGCATCTCTCCAAAGGGACGAACGGCTCGCTGCGCGCGACGCTGGACAGCCTGGAACAAGGCGTGTTTGCCATCGAAGCGAGTTCGGTTTCGTTTGCCAACTTCAACCTGAAATTGGAGCTCACTTCGGTGGGCGCGCGCTTCGAAGGCAAGGTCTCCCCGGACCACGAGAGCATTGATGGCAACTGGTCGCAGGGCAGCGCGTCGATTCCGTTGAAATTTCGCCGCGAAACGGGCGCCGTGGCTCGAAAACCCGGCGATGCGATTTTTCCAGTGGAGGGACTCTGGCAGGGCGCCGTGGAAACGCATGGGATGCGGTTGAGATTCCAATTGCATATTTCTCACGATACGGAAGGAGCGCTGATCGCCGCGCTCGATAGCCTGGACCAGGGGGTCACAGGCTTGCCCGCCAACCACGTGACGTTGAAAGACCCGATATTTCATTTCGAAATTCCGTCCGTTGCTGGTGTTTACGAAGGCACCATGAACGGGACGAAGAATGCGATGACCGGAAAATGGTCACAAACGAGCGCGGACAATTTGCCGCTGGATTTCAAGCGTTCTGACCAAACTTTGGAATTGCGCCGACCGCAGACGCCCGCAAGGCCCTTCCCGTACGTTGAAGAGGAAGTGACATTCGGCGGCGGAGGGGAAGGAATTGTGCTTGCGGGAACTCTGACCCTGCCCAAGGGGGCAGGACCGTATCCCGCTGCGCTGCTCATTGCAGGATCGGGGCCACAGGATCGCGATGAGTCTCTAGCAAATCACCGGCCTTTTTTGTTGATTGCCAACGCGCTTACGCGGAAGGGAATCGCTGTGCTGCGCTATGACAAGCGTGGCGTGGGCAAATCCACGGGCAATCCCGACACCGCGACGACGATGGATCTGGCTGCGGACGCGCAGGCGGCGCTGGCTTTTCTGCAAACGCGCAAAGAAATTGATGGGTCGAGGACCGGATTAATCGGCCACAGCGAAGGTGCCATTATTGCGCCATATCTGGCGGGTCATTCGAAAGACGTGAAATGGCTGGTGCTGTTGGCTGCGCCCGCGACCACGGGCGAGCGAACGCTCCTTAACCAATCTGAGTTGATTGGCCGCGCCGGCGGGCTGAGTGATGAGCAACTCGAGCCGAGCCTCGGGTTTGACCAGGCCGCCTACGCCCTGGTGCGCAAGGAGAAAGACCCCAACGCTCTCGCCGAGAAGCTTGTGGCGCTCGTGAAGGAATCGGGCCTGGACGCGGCGCTGCCCCCAGCGGCGTTGGAAACGCAACTGCGGATGCTTGCGTCTCCCTGGTTTCGGTTCTTCCTGGACTACGACCCACTGCCCAATCTGAAAGCCGTGAGCTGCCCGGTGCTGGCCCTGTATGGCCAGAAGGATCTGCAGGTCTCTGCGAGGGCCAATCTGCCGCTGGTGCAGAAAGCGTGGCACGACTCCATGAATACTCAGGCGGAAACCCGGGAACTGCCAGAGCTGAATCATCTGTTCCAGCATGCCTACACGGGGACACCGGCCGAATACGCCGCGATCGAAGAGACATTTTCGCCGGAAGCGCTGTCTCTGATCGTCGACTGGGTTAAAGGTCACAGCTCCTCCAAGTAATAAAAGATTTATCAGTTGAATCTGCGCTTCGATTCAAACTTTGCGGTATCTCGCGGTATCATGGAATGTGAATCTGATGCCCGAGCCTCGCCCTCCATTCCATCTTTTGCTGATTGTTCATGCTCACCAGCCGGCTGGGAATTTCGAGCATGTTTTTGAGGAGTGCTATCGCACCGCCTACGACCCTTTTCTGACCATGATCGAAAAGCATTCGGGTGTGCGGCTGGCGCTGCACTATTCGGGGCCGCTGCTTTCGTGGATTGAGAAGAATCATCCCGAATATTTCGAACGGTTGCGCAAACTGGTGGCGGCTGGCCGCGTGGAACTCATCGGCGGGGGGTTCTACGAGCCCATCCTGATTTCGATTCCGACCGCGGATCAGGTGGAACAGCTTAACCGCTTGGGAAGCTACATCGAGCGACATTTTGGCAAACGTCCCACGGGAGCGTGGCTGGCGGAGCGCGTGTGGGAGCCGCAGCTTCCGGGTTCGCTGGCCGAGGCGAATGTGGCGTACACGCTGGTGGACGATTTGCCGTTCATCGCCGCTGGATTTGAAGCGGAAGAGCTGTTTGGAGCGTACATCGCCGAGGATCGCGGCAAGTCGGTCTGGCTATTCCCCGGCCTGAAGGATTTGCGTTACCTGATACCTTTTCGCAAGCCCGCGGAAACGATCGCGTATCTGGAGAAGGCCACGCAGGTGCATCCCGGCGGCGCCGCCGCGTTCGGCGACGACATGGAAAAATTTGGCTGTTGGCCCGGCACCTTCAAGCATTGCTACACGGACGGCTGGCTGGAGGAATTTTTCTCCGCGCTGGAAGAGAATTCTTCCTGGTTGAAGACAGTGACGCCCGGGGAGTTCATGGCCAGCCATCTACCGCTGGGCCGTGCCGATCTGCCCGCCGCGTCTTATGCAGAAATGATGGAGTGGGTGTTGCCGACAAATACGCGGCAAAGATTCTTTGCCTTGGAGAAGGAATTCGCGTCGCGGCCGGAAGTGCTCGCATTCCTGCGGGGAGGTTCATGGCGTGGCTTCTTTCGCAAATATCCGGAAGCCAACCTGATGCACAAGAAAATGTTGCGGGCCTCCGCGGCGGTGGCTTCGATTCCCACCCGGCGAACCAGCGCCGAGTACGCAGTGCAACACCAGGAGGCGAAGGACCGCGTGCTGCGCGGGCAGGGGAATGATGCCTACTGGCACGGAGTTTTTGGCGGAATTTACGCGCCGCACCTGCGCACGGAAATCTGGCGCAATTTAATCCGCGCAGAGGCCCTGGCAGACCAACTCACCCCGGGCGGGCTGATGCCGCGCGTTGAATTGGTGGACTACGACGCCGATGGCGCCGCGGAAGTCCTTTTCAGCGCGCCCGAATTTCAGGCCCTGTTGAAGCTATCGGATGGCGCCACGCTGGCGTTTTTCGATTTTCGCCCCGCGAGCGCTACGTTGATCAATTCTGTACTCCGGCGTCCCGAAGTCTACCACTCAAGGCTGCGAGAAGCCGGCAATGCGAAACCAGCCGAGGGCGGCGCGGTTTCCATTCACGACCAAGTGCTGGTGAAGGAGCTGAATCTCGAGAGGTTCCTGCGCTACGATCGCTACCCGCGACACGCGTTTCGCTTGTTACTTTTCGAGCCGTCACAGACGCAGGTGGACTATGAAGAGCTCAGGCTGAAAGAAGTTGCAGCCGCGGCCGCCGGCTCCTACCTCTTGCATGCGTCTTCCGCAAATTATGCGGACTTGCAGTTTGGGTGCGATCTTCCGGAATACGCCGCGGAGGGGGGCCAGGTTCCACGGCTATCGATCACCAAACTGTTCCTTTTTGGCCCGACGCCGCAGGGCTGTGAAGTGAGTTGCGATATTTCGATAACACTTTCTGCCCCGTTGTCGCGGCCGCTCGCGATGGGGCTGGAATCGGTGATTAACTTTCTTGCGCCGACGGATGCGGACCGCTTTTTCGAGGCGCCGGCCGGACCGCAAAACTTGCGCTTTTCCGGCGTTTTGCCGCGGCCGCTGCTACGGGTGGAAGACGGCTGGCAGAAGATTCGTGTCACGATGCACGCTCCGGGTTCGCAGGAATTCTGGGTCGCCCCGATCGAAACGGTGTCGGAATCCGAAGGCGGTTTCGAGCGCGTTTATCAGGGGTCGCAGATACTGGCGGTGTGGCGTCCGGATTTCGTGCGGCACACGTCGTTTTCGGCACGCCTGCTCTGGCGCGTCGAATCGCTATAGGCCGTCCCTTCCGCTGGACCGTGGCCGCTTGGACTACCCCGGACCGAAAGCACAATCGAGGAGGCCGATGCCCGGCAGGATTTTGCGACGTGGCTCCCCGGAGTTATCCTCTTTTTGGTGAATTTCCGATTCCAGCCGCTGATTTCTTCGCCATGGTTGATCTTCAGCGTGGCGCTGCTTCTGAGGCTGGCGTTCCTGTTTTCTCAGGCGCATCAGGTCCCGGCCGAAGCACTCGCCACGATTCCCTTTCAAAATGAGGTTGGAAGCGTTGCCGCAGCGCTGGCACAGGGGCAGGGATTCTGTTGCGTGTTTCACGAGCCGACGGGGCCCACGGCCTGGCTGGCGCCCATCTACCCGTTTTTCCTTGCAAGCATTTTCAAGCTATTCGGGACCTTTACGGTCACATCATTCTACACGGCCTCGCTCTTCAACTGCGTTTTTTCGGCGCTGGCTTGCTGGCCGCTTTTTTATGCAGCGCTGCGGATAGGGAACCAAACGACTGCCGCCGCAGCCGGCTGGCTGTGGGCGGTGTTTCCCAGCGGAATCCTCATACCCTTTGAATGGATCTGGGATACCTCGCTTTCCGCTTTGCTGGCGATCAGTCTCCTCTGGGCTACTTTTCGCCTGACCGATGATCCCCGCCGGCGGAGTCTCATTTTGTATGGATTGTTCTGGGGCTTCTGCCTGCTGGTAAATCCCGCACTCGGTGCCGTTTTCCCTTTTCTGCTTCTCTGGATTTATTTTCGGATGGGTACCTCGAAGCTCCGGCAATTTAGTGATGTTGTGCTGGTGGTTTCCCTGGCAATCCTTGTTTGTGCTCCCTGGACCATCCGCAATGCCGTTCGGTTCCATCGATTTATTCCGATCCGCTCGGATTTTCCGTTCGAACTGTGGATGGGAAACAATCCGATTTATGACGAGCACTCCCGGCAGATGAATCGCATCACGCGCTATGAAGAGGTGCATCTGTATTCCCAGCTGGGCGAGACGGCGTTTCTGGAAGAGAAAGGGCGCGCCGCGAAGGAATTCATCCGCACACATCCTGCGCTGACTTTGCAATTAGCCGAGAGGCGGGCGGTGGCGATCTGGATGGGAACTCCAACGCCCTGGCAGGACTTTCGGCGAGCCGATTCCAATTTGGTGCGGTTCATCTTTTTCTGGAATGCCTTAACCATCCTCGGCGTCGGTACAGGACTTGCGTGTCTTTACTATGTCCGCAGGTGGTTCTTGCTGCCGGTGGCTGCCTTTCCGTTGGCGTTTCCACTGGTTTATTACCTAACGCAAGTGTCATTGCGGCTGCGGCATCCGTGCGATCCTATCCTTGCGCTGCTGATGGCGCTGGCCTTAACCTGGCCCTGGTTGCGAACCGGAACGAATGCAAATGCCGTTTGATTGCGGTACACTTCCGCAAGTCCAAAATTCAAAAAAAATCAGAGAATCGATTGCAGTAATTCCATTCGTTAAAGCTCTTACCGATGAACAGCAGCCCGCATCCCTCTTTCCAATCGGTCCATGTTCAACTGCTGATCACCATATTTCTCGCCGTGTTGCTCTGGGCCCTTTACCAGCGCCTGAGAAAAGTCGAGTTTTTCCGGTGGTGGGCATGGGCGTGGACATGCTCTGCACTTTTTCTGGCTGCGGCCATTGAGTCGGCCAAGGTTGGACCGGACTGGACACCGGTGAAAATCAGCCTGCTGGTGGCTGTCCTCGTTTTTGGAATGCTGCAGTCGCTGCTACTGGCGCTGGGTGGCCTGAGTTGGCATGTTCCTGGGCGCTCGCTGCGAAAGATGTTCAAGGTCGGACTCTGTATCACCCTTGCGCTATCCGCCGCGGCTTTCTGGGTCGGATACATTCTGCGCACGCACCGTGACGTGAGTTTCGCGGCGCGCAATCTGCCGCGAACGGTGACCATGACGGCGGCGCTCACATATTGTTGTTTCGTATTTTTCGGGCAGTGGCGCAGAAAGCGATCTTGGGCGGCGTTGATGTCCGGCACGTTTTGCCTGTTTTACGCGATTGACCAGGTTTCCTATACCATCGATTTTGTCGGCATGCTGCGCAAGTATTATGGCAACGGCACGGAAATTACCCCCAACCCGATCGATTACGTGCAGGTTCTGCTGGGTTCACCACTGTTCTTTCTGGATTTGGTGCACATCTGCGGCATCTGCCTGGGAATGATTCTGCTGCTCGTGGAGCAGTCCCAGTCGACGGAGCGCGACCTCGAAGTCAGCGAGAGCCGCCGCCTGGGACTGGCGGTCAATAACGTTGAACTCCAGGAAGAAATTGACGAGCGTCACCGTGTGGAACTCGCGTTGCGCGAAAGCGAGACGAAATTCCGCCTGGTTGCCGAGACTGCTCCCTGCGCCATCTGGATCCTGCAAGAAGAAAGGCTTGTCTATGTGAATCGCTATGCGGAAAACCTCAGCGGCTACTCGCGGGAGGAGCTGTTTTCCATGAACCCGTGGAACCTTGTGGATCCGGAATTTCGCGCCATGGGGGAACAGCGGTCCAACGCGCGTCTCCACGGGGAAAACCCCGAGCCTCGCTACCAATTCAAGATCCGAACGAAATCCGGAGAAATCCGCTGGCTTGATTTTTCCGGTGCGCGGACGAATTTCGAGGGGAAGCCCGCTATCCTAGCCACTGCTTTTGATATCACCGCGATTAAACGCGCGGAGCAACAACTTCTGGAACGCACCATGTACCTGGATGCGTTGATTGCCAACAGCCCGCTGGGCGTCGTGACCAAGGACGAGCAGAATCGCGTGGTGTTCTGCAACCCGGCGTTCGAGAGGATGTTTCACTACTCGCAGGGCGAGCTGCACGGGAAGGACATCGACGAGATCATCGCACGACACGACCTGGAAGAGGCCAACCGCATGACGTATGCGGTCCGCGATGGCGGCGTCGTCCACGCGACAACGCAACGCCGCAGAAAAGACGGCACGCTGATTGACGTGGAACTGCACGGCATCCGCGTGTTCTCCGGAGAAACGTTCGTAGGAGCGTTTGCCATCTACCAGGACATCACAGAGCGCCGCCGCTCGGAGGAAAAACTTCAGGCATTGCGCAATCGTCTTACCCGGACTCAAGAGGAAGAACGTTCGCGAATTGCAAGGGACCTTCACGACGATATAGGCCAGCGACTGGCCCTGCTGAGCATCGATCTGGAGCAGATGAAGATCGCCTCGCTTAAAGTCAGCTCGGCCCTTGCCGGAGAACTCGAGGCTCTGGTGCGCACCGCCGGCGAGATCACTTCGGACGTCCACAACGTTTCCCGGCGTTTGCATCCTTCGCAGGTGGAATTGCTGGGGCTGGCCCCTGCGCTGAATAATTTTTGCAGGGAATTCGCCAATCGCAATTCCATGCGGATTCAATTCACCAGCGCATGCCTGACCTGCAGGCTTCCTGAGGAAGCCTCCCTGTGCCTTTTCCGAGTGGCCCAGGAAGCGATTCGAAACGTCCACAAGCACAGCGGATGCCGGGAGGCGCTTGTGGAACTCGACGAAATTTTCGGTTCGCTGCGCCTGCGGATTTCAGACCGGGGAAACGGATTCGATCCAACCTCGGCGGAAGCCTCGCAAGGTCTGGGACTGCTGAGCATGGAGGAGCGGCTGCGCAGCATGGGGGGGGAACTGTTCGTGGATTCGCGGCCTGGTGGAGGCACCTGCATCAAGGCGTCCATCCCAGCTACACAGAACGTTCCCGCATAGTGCCCGGGCCAATTGCGCCGCTTTCGGGGACTTCCAACCGCTGGCGGCTCCGCTCATCCTTTGCTAGAGTTTTCTTTCAGCGTATGGAGACCGTGATGCCGATTCCCAAAGAAGTGCTCGCCATACTCGTCTGCCCGGTGTGCAAGAAACCCGTGCATCCGCTACCAGACAACTCCGGCTATAAATGCGAGGCATGCAAGCGGGTTTACCCAGTGCGCGATGACATTCCCGGGATGCTTTCCGAAGAAGCCACCATCGCGCCCGAATGACATTGCGGCCATCAGCAGACATGAAATCCGAACTTGCGAATACCGTCCTCCGGCTCAAGCGCTTGCTGCCGCGCTTCCGCAAACTGCGTATAGGAGTGCTTGGCGATTTGATGCTGGATCGCTATGTCTGGGGTAACGCGAATCGCCTCTCGCCTGAAGCTGCGGTTCCCGTTGTCGACTATGTTTCGGAGCAGGATTGCCCCGGCGGTGCGGGCAACGTGGCGGCCAATGTTGCCGCGCTTGGCGCGCAAGTGGAGATTTTCGGCGTAGTCGGCGGGCAAAAAACTTCGGGGCGGGGTGGAAACGCTAAGAAAATCGCTGGGGACGAAGCCGGCGCCGCACTGCACTTCTGCTTGCGCAAGTTGGGCATCGGCGACCGGGGAATCATTTCCGATGCGGATCGCGTAACCACACTCAAGACACGCATCATCGCGCGGCACCAGCAGATCGTGCGCATCGATCACGAGCGCCGCGATCCAGTTGCGCCGCAGACGGAAGAAAAGCTCTTTCGACTCCTTGTTGCTTCGCTGGGAAAATTTGATGGACTGGTGCTTTCCGATTACGACAAGGGCCTGCTTGGGAATGGTTTTGCCGATCGCGTGCTCAGCGCCGCGCATCAGTTGGAGGTGCCAGTGTTTGTTAAGCCCAAGACTTCGCGCCTTTATGCTTATCGCGGCGCCCGGGTGATCGTGTGCAACGCCAAGGAAGCGGGACACTACGTCGGCCGCACAATTTCCGCCGAGAAATCCATCGAAGAAGCCGGCCGGGCCCTGCTTCCCCACTTTGGTTGCGCTGCGGTGGTGATCACGCGGGGCGAAAAGGGAATGAGTATTTTTGAAGAAATCTCGCCGCGGCACCTGCATATCCCGGCGACGAGTTTTGAAGTAACCTACGCGCGCGTCGGTCAACCAGGAGTTGATCGCGGGGCCACGGGCCGCCAGGTATTCGATGTCACCGGGGCGGGAGATACAGTTTTGAGTGTGTTGTCGGTGGCCATCGCCGCGGGCGCACCGCTGCCGGAGGCGGCTTTACTCGCCAACACCGCTGCGGGTGTCGTTGTCGGCAAGCTGGGAACTGCCAGTGTCTCGCCGGCTGAACTTGCCGGGGCGCTCGACGAAATCCATTCGTAAGTCAGGCTCGAACTTCCGAAAGCAATTCCAGTTGATGTTTGAGGAAGAAGCCGACTTCTGCAGTTGAGTTCCAGAAAAACTATGGCGGGAAGCTGAGGGATTTGTCCGAGGGCAAGACCCAAAGCGTCACGATGCGCGTTTTGCGGCTTTTTTCCGCATCCGAGGCATCCGGGAGCGGCGAAAACGGGCTGATGGCTATGTTCACAGCGATCGAACTGCCGTCCTTCGGCGCGCTAGCGCCCATGATTTTGTAGCTTTTGACCGGCCCGTAATATCCGTCGGATCCCCAATCAGCCGTAAAATCGCTCAGCCTGTAGCTCGCCGAGGGCTTCCACAAGCTGTAGGCTTTGTTGGTATCGCCGGCGACCAGGGCGTCAAAAAAGTGCGCCGTCGCCTTTTTCTCGGGGTAATAGCGGAAGGTGAACCACAGCACCACCGCAAGCGTGAAAACCAGCGCAGCAACCGTGAACACCATTGCCCGCGACTTTTGTGGTTTTTCGACTGGTGGTTCCAGAAGGGACATTCTGTCGTCTCCGGCCCGCGGGAATCAGGGCCCAGGCAGATTTCGCGCCGCCTTAGAATGTTACAAGAGCAGGCGGACACCCGCAAATTCCCTGTTTAGTTGGACGTCTTTTCTTGTGAATTGGTTCCCTCAGCAACCGCGTGTGACAGCGCAAACAACGAGCTATCCGGCCAGTGCGCCACCGGAGCCTTCCGGCAGCTCAATCGCATACTTGGTGCGGGCTTTTTCGCGATGCATTTCCAAAGCGAGATCGATCAGCTTGTCGATCAATTCGCGAAAGGAAATGCCGGAGGCTTCCCACAATTTGGGATACATGCTGATGGATGTGAAGCCCGGGATTGTATTCACTTCATTCAGGAAGAGCTTTCCGCCCTTCTTCTCGAGGAAGAAATCGACGCGGGCCATTCCGGAAAGTTCCAGCGCCCGGAAGGCTTCCACGGCCAGCGCCTGAATCTTTTTCATTTGTGCGGGCTTTAGGTCCGCTGGGATCAGAAGTTGTGTGCCATTTTCCAGATACTTCGCGGTGTAATCGTAGAATTCGCGGTGCGGCACAATTTCGCCGGGCACGGAGGCCTGCGGTTCGTGATTGCCAAGGACGGAGACTTCGATCTCGCGGGCGCTTACGGCCTTTTCCACCAGGATTTTCATACCGAACTCGCATGCCAGATTCAGCGCGGGTGCCAGCTCTTCGGAATTGTGAACCTTGGTCATTCCCACGGAAGAGCCGAGTGTCGCCGGCTTCACGAAGACCGGATACGGAAACTTCGCTTCGATTTCCGCCTGCACCGCGGCGGGCTCCTTTTCCCAGCGCCAGCGAAATACATTTACCCAGGGAACGACGGGAATCCCAGCGTTTTCGCAGAGGCGCTTCGAGACGTCCTTATCCATGCCAATCGCCGAGCCGAGAACGCCAGCGCCGACGAAGGGAATATCCGCTAGCTCCAACATCCCCTGGATGGTGCCATCCTCGCCAAAGGTGCCGTGCATGACAGGGAATATCACGTCGAATCGCTGCGCACCCGCACCGCGATCAAGAGGCACGATGGCGGCTTCCGTCGGATCGGCCGTAAGCATCACGCGCCGGCCGCTTTTCAGGATGTCCGGAAGAAGCTTTGCCGCGCCCTCGCCGACGAGCCAGTGGCCGTCCTTAGTGATGCCGATGGGCACGGGTTCATATTTGTCCAGGTCCAGGCCGCGAATGACAGATGCGGCGGAGACCAGGGAAACTTCATGTTCTCCGGAGCGGCCACCGAAGAGCACGCCAACTCTGAGTCTTTTCTTTTTGTCTAGGGTCACGAAGCGTTCCTGTCTTGCTGGGCCGAAGAAGCAATCACTTTAGCTAAGTATTCAGTTATAAGTGGAAACGCCAAAAAAGGGAAAAGGGGAGTCGCGTGGACGTTGCGGATGCGGCAATGGTGGAGCGCACAAGATGAGTGCCAATTTGAGCACGGCTCACCAAGTTTGACGGAATCCAAATTACAGAATTTTCTTGCCGAGGGCGGAGAGAACAAGTTCCACACCCAGAAGTGCCGTGCGGTTGTGTTCGTCGATGACCGGATTGATTTCCACGACTTCCATGGACACCATGGCTTCGCTGTCGGCGATCATCTCCATTGCCAGATGCGCTTCGCGATAGGTAACGCCGCCACGGACCGGTGTGCCCACGCCGGGAGCGTCGCTGGGGTCCACAAAGTCCATATCCAGGCTGACCGCGATGCCGTCCGTGTCGTCCATCGCAAATTTCAGGGCGTCGGCCATGACTTCCCGCATGCCGCGCTCGTCAATTTCGCGCATGGTGAAGGCTTTTACCCCAAGCTTTTTGATGAACTTTTTTTCGTGGGAATCGAGATCCCGGACGCCGACGAGGACCACATTTTGCGGCTCGATCTTGGGCTTGTAGCCGAAGAGATCGTACAGTTCGGGAACGCCGTAACCGAGAATGCCGGCCAGAGGCATCCCGTGAACGTTTCCGGACGGCGAAGTTTCCGGAGAGTTCATGTCGCTGTGGGCATCCAGCCAGATGCAGCCGATCTGCTTTTTTCCCTTTTTAAAGTGCGCGGCCACTCCGCCGACGGATCCCGCAGCGATGGAATGATCTCCACCCAACACGAGCGGCAGCCAGCCTTCCTCGATGGCCTTCTCGACGGCTGTGCCGAGGTCCTTGCACGTATCCGTGATTTCCTCAACGTACTTGGCGCGCTTTTCCCCGATGGGCATCTCTTCCGGTTGCTTCACGGAAATATTGCCAATGTCTTCCACCTGGAGGCCAAGCTGCTTGATGCGCGCCTGCAAACCGGCAACGCGAAGGGCGGAGGGGCCCATGTCCACGCCGCGCCTGCTGGCGCCGAGGTCCATGGGTACGCCGATGATGCGAACTTTCTGAGGCATGGAAAGGCTCCGTGACTGGTGACTCGTGGCTGGTGACCGGCGATTGGCGTTCTCCACACAGAGAACCACCCGTCACGAGTCAACACCCACCAATCACTTGGGTTGAGGTCAAGAACGAATGCATGAAGCAGCCGGGATGGTGCCGCAACTACCCCGGATTAAGGATATACCCGGTAAATCATGCGTGGGAAGGGGATGACCTCGCGGATGTGCTCCGTGCCGCAGATCCAGGCTACGGTGCGCTCGAGTCCCAGGCCGAAGCCGGCGTGGGGGACGCTGCCGTAGCGGCGCAGGTCCAGATACCATTGGAACGGCTCTACCGGTAAGTTGTTTTCTTTCAAGCGCTTGACGAGAAGATCGTAATCGTGGATGCGCTGGCTGCCGCCGATGATCTCGCCGTAGCCCTCGGGAGCAAGCATATCGAAGGAGAGTGCCAAATCAGGACGCTGAGGGTCCGGCTGCATATAGAAGGCTTTGATGGCTGTCGGGTAGCGGTGAACCATCACCGGGCGGTCAAAGCTGCTGGAAATGATGGTTTCCTCGTCGCCACCGAAGTCGTCTCCAAACTTGGCGGGGTTGCCGTTTTTCTGGAGCACGCCGACAGCTTCTTCGTAAGTGATGCGCGGGAATGGTGGCTTGATGTTTTCGAGCTTTTTTATATCGCGTTTCAGGACTTCGAGTTCGCGGGGCTTATTCTTCACCACACCCTGGACGATCGCGCTCACGAGTCCTTCGCCGAGGTCCATCATGTCGGGGAGTTCGGCGTAGGCGGCTTCCGGCTCAAGCATCCAGAATTCGGTCAGGTGCCGGCGAGTTTTGGATTTTTCCGCGCGGAAGGTTGGGCCAAAAGTGTAGACCTTGCCGAGGGCCATGGCGGTGGCCTCGATGTAAAGCTGGCCGCTCTGCGTGAGGTACGCCTTCTGATCGTCAATGTAGTTCACTTCAAAGAGCGTGCTGGTGCCCTCGCAGGCCGCGGGGGTGAAAATGGGCGCGTCGGTGAGGGTGTAGCCTTGCGAGTCCATGAATTCGCGGGCAGAGCGAATGGCTTCGGCGCGGATGCGGAGGATCGAGGCCTGGCGCGGGGTGCGAATCCATAGATGACGCTGGTCGAGCAGGAAATCGACTCCGTGCTCTTTCAACTGGATTGGGAATGGCGTGGCTTCCGAAACGCGCTGGACAATCTGAATTTTGGTGACGCCCATTTCGTAGCCGCCGGGAGCCCGTTGCTCGGCGCGAATCTTGCCGGTGACGATGACGCTGGATTCCTGGGTGAGCCCCTTCAGTGCTTCGAAAGCCTCGGGATTTTCCTTCAGTGAGCAGACGCCCTGGATGATGCCGGTGCCATCCCGAAAAATGGGGAAGACCAGCTTGCCGGATTCGCGGATATTGTAGAGCCAGCCACGGATGGTGACTTCCTGTCCGTCGTGCTTGCCTGCGTTTTCAATGGTGATCGTGGTCATGGTGGGCTTCTCTATGAAAACTCCAAATAATTAGTTTAGCAGAGAAGCGCTGACGGTTCCTCGACAGCGAGCGCCAAAGGATTCCCCGGCACGCATTGTTCGCGGTAATTGCCGTTTGTCAGCTAATAGCGCGGAACGGATGGATCCACTTCCGTGGACCAGGAAAGAATTCCGCCGCGCAAATTATAGATTTTTCGGAAACCGGCCTTGCGCAGAAAATCCACCGCCTCCGCCGAGCGCTTGCCGCTGCGGCAGTGGGCAACGATTTCGTGCGAGGAATCAAGCTCATGCACGCGGCGCGGAAGCTCCCCGAGCGGTATGAGATGCCCGTTGATGTTACAAATCTGATATTCGTGCGGTTCGCGCACATCCAGAATGAATAGATCGTCGCCGCGGTCCAGGCGCTGCTTCAGGTCGCGAGGCGTGATTTCCGGAACGTGCAGATTGCTCTCGGGTTCCTCTTCGCCGCGGATGCCGCAGAATTCGTTGTAGTCGATCAGTTTGTGAATGGTGCGATTCGTGCCGCACATCGGGCAGCCGGCATTCTTGCGCAGCTTCAATTCGCGGAATTTCATGGCCAGCGCATCGAAAAGCACCAGGCGGCCTTCCAGCGAATCGCCGCGTCCCAGAATCAGCTTGATCGTCTCCATGGCCTGCAGCGAACCGATGATGCCGGGAAGCACGCCGAGAACGCCGCCCTCCGCGCACGAAGGCACCAGGCCTGGCGGAGGCGGTTCGGGATACAAACAGCGGTAGCATGGGCCATCGGGCATGCCAAACACGGTGACTTGGCCTTCGAATCGAAAGATGGAGCCGTAAACGTTGGGCTTCCCAAGAAGTACGCAGGCGTCGTTCACCAAATATCGCGTGGGGAAATTGTCGGTGCCGTCGACGATGATGTCGTAATCCTTGAAGAGTTCGAGGGCATTCTCACTGGTGAGCCGGGTTTCGTAGGTAGTGATTTCAATGTCGGGATTCAGATTGCTGAGGCGCGCGTGGGCCGCCCCGGTCTTCGGTTTGCCGACGTCACTGGTGCCAAACGTAATCTGCCGCTGCAGATTCGTGAAATCCACCACGTCAAAATCCACCAGGCCAATTTTCCCGACGCCGGCCGCGGTGAGATAAAGGCCGAGGGGCGCGCCGAGTCCGCCCGTGCCGATCAACAGGACCTTGGCGGCCTTCAGCTTGAGCTGACCGTCCATGCCCACTTCCGGCATGATCAGGTGCCGGCTGTAGCGGAGGATCTCTTCGTTGGTAAGGCTCGCTGCCGGCGCCTGGCCGGTCAACGGCTGCGTTTTGGTTGACATTGGCTTTTCCCCAAATTCCATTTTACGCGGGGATCCTGCTGGAGGAAAGCGTAGAACATGCCAGTTCCCCGGTCCTCAATGGATGTAGCGGGGCTTTAAAAAAGAAGGGCCGCCGGAGCGGCCCTCATCCCGTGGATTGAATTTGGCCGCGGGAATGGGCTAGAAGGTGAGATGTAAGGCAAACTGAATCAGGCGCGGACTGCCGAGCGTACCCTGCACGATTCCTGACCCGAACGCCACCTTCCCGTCTCCAATCGGCCCCGAGCCCGCCACGGCAGGAATATTGCCGTGCCACGTGCAGGAGAAGCCGCCTGGGGCAGTTTGCGTGTTGGGACCGAAACATGGATTCAAACTGAGGTTGCTGTTGGGTGCGTCAAAGCTCGGGTGGTTGAAGACGTTGAAGAATTGCGCGTCGAAACGCAGTTTAAACCGCTCGGTCAGGTTGAAGTTTTTGAAAAGAGTGAAGTCGAAACGTGTCTGGAAAGCTCCACGGAACGCATTTCGAGGAGCGGTCGTAAATCCCGTTTCGGAGTAATCGCACGCAGCCGTCGGTGAAGCGTTGTCGGTGGTAGGTCCGCAAGAGGGCACTCCGTTCGTCCCCGGTGCATTGATATTCACCCCGAAGGCGCACGCGTTGATGGGCTGGATGGCCCCGCCGACGCCTCCCGTCGCGCTTGTGCAGCTCGCGATGTTCTTCTTCGCATCGGACAAACTGCCACCGGGCACGATAAGTAGGGGGTTCGTTATGAAGTCGTCGCCGGCGCCATAATACTGACTGGCCACGCTGCCGGAAAAATCGTAAATGCTGTACGGAAGACCGCTTTCGGCAACGGTGACGCCAGAGAAGCCCCAATCGTTGACAACGTGTTTGAGGAAACCCTCGGATTTCGTGAATTTGGGAAACAGGTACACATAATTGATGGTAAAGACGTGGGTGCGATCGAATCCCGAGCTGGCGTATGCAGACCTGGGCCGAAGGGGATTGTTGCCATTGAAGAAGAGCCCCTCCGAGATTCCGCTTCCCTCGTCCAATACGTGCGACCATGTGTAAGAAGCGTTGATCGTGAGGCCATGACTAAAAAGCTTCTTCACGCTGAATTGCAGTGAGTGATAGTTGGAGATTCCTTCGGCTTTCCAGAAGTCCGAATTGGGGTTGTAGCCAACGAATGGCACACGGAGAGCTGTGTTGCCATCCGCACCGGTAAAGGAAGCAATAGTAGTCCCCACTTGCTCGGTGAGTAGTATTCCCGACCCTCCGTTTGCATCCTGAGCCTGGTATCCATACGAGTAAATCTGGCCGTTAATCGGATTGGTGGGCGTTGCGATCCCCGGCTGGTTGAAGGGAATGGGCAAAAGCAGATGCTGACCATGATTGCCCACATAGCCCAGATCGAAATACAAAGTGTTGAGAGGTTGCCACTGCACGTCCAAGGTCCAATTCTCGGAGTAAGGCAAGGTGTTGTGCGGATCGTAGCCCCCGAACAAAAATGCAAATTCCGGGGTTCCCGTTGGCGAGCAGGTGGGTGTCACGGGCTCGGCGCAGCCGCTTAGTGCCGACAGATTATGCACGAGCGCGGCGACACCGGTAAAATTGTTGGGTGGTGGGGGCGGCGGCGCGGTACCAAACGGGTTTTTGCTGAGGCACCCCTGCCCCGAGCAGGATGTGTTAAACGGAACGCTAAAGGGCTGCTGGGTAGTGACGCCGAACGGACCGCTTATCCCGATTCCGGCACTGGGAGAAAGTTCACTGAAGAACTCGCCGCGATCCGCATACAAACCGAAACCGGCACGCACCACGACATTCTTGACGAAGCTGGGGCTCCAAGCCACACCGATACGTGGTTCCAGCAGCCACTGACGTCCGGTGAGCGTGGAGTCGCTGACGCAAAAGCTAGGCCTCGGTTTAATTCCGCAGAATTGCTTGTTGTTTCCCGCGACCACTAGCCCGATGTTATTGATCGTGTCGGAAGGTAAGTCAAAGGAGTAATTCTTCGTATAAAAACTTGTCAGCCGGCCGTTCTTCTCAACCAACGGGCCGTCCCAGTCCCATCGAAGGCCAGCGGTTACGGTGAGGTTTGATTTCAGCTTAAAACTGTCCTGGACGAAGAGGCCTGTTTCTTTAGCACGGAAGTAGCGGTTGGTCTCGCCGTTTAACAGCAGTCCGCCGCCACTCCGCCCCCCCATGGTCCCTGTGGCGAAGTCCGTGAAGGTGCTGAAGTTGAAACTAGCCACTTCGTTTTCGCGGTTGATGACGTTCAACTGGCCGTATTCTCCGCTGAACCCGAAAGACACGGTGTGCCGGCCGTGTACCCAGTTATAGTTTGTGCCCACCTGGAAGTGGTTCTGGAACTCTCCCGCGTTGGCGAAATTGTTGGAGGGGCCGATGTTCAGCCCCAGGCCGGTTGGGGAACCTGCATTGCCAATGGCGATGCCTGGAAAGAATTTACTTCCCAAAACGTTAACGCCCAGAACGGATGGGCCAAACTGCTGAGTTGTGGTCGCATTGGCGAATGCACGCAGAAAGCCGATTTTCTGTTCCCAGGTGGTATTGGGGGTCAAAACCGTTGTATTTTCCAACGAAAATACCTGGCTCCCGGCTCTAAGAGACTGCGGGAAGCCCAGAACTTGACTGACGGCAAACGGACTGGTCGAAGGGTCGTTCTGAAAGTAATATTTTGCCGCAAGCCGATCTTTCGTACTGAAAATGTAATCGATATTTCCGTTCGCCTGATCCGCATTGAAGGTGCCAGGTGGGCCTGATATTTCCGCGTTGCCGCCAACTGTCGAGATGTCTGTGACGTTAAAGCGAGTGGCCGATGGAACGACGTACTGGCCGCCCGGCGTCTTTAATTGCAAAAGGTTAAGAGCGGCCTGATCGATCTGCGACGCATTGACGCCGGCTACTGCGGCAATTCCGGCGGCACTGCGATCATTGGAAAGGCAAGTGGCTGGGGTAGGATTCGCGGGATCCAGGCAAGGAACGTTGACAAACTGAATCGATCCATTCGTTGCGTCGGTAATCCGCTGGCCCTGATAGGAGCCGAAAAAGAAGAGTTTATCTTTTTTGATGGGTCCGCCCAGGGTGCCGCCAAAAACGTTTCTGTGAAGCGCTTGGCGTGGAATCCCGGCAGCGTTGAAGAAAAACTGGTTGGCCTCCAATCCCGTAGACTGGTGGTATTCGTAGGCTCCGCCGTGAAAATCGTTGGTACCGGATTTTGTCGCGACCGCAATGTGAGCGCCGCTATTCGCACCTTGTGAAACACCGTACAGCGAAGTATCCACACGAATTTCTTCAATCGTCTCGGGTGGGGGCGCGGGCATGCCCTGCCCAATCGCATCGAATACAGACGTGTTCGTCCGCACCTGATTTGCCGCGCCAAATTGCTCGTTGGTGTTCAGCACGAAGCGAGTCTCACCGATCGAACTTGACGATAACCCGTTGAAAAAGTTGGCAGCAGTGACCGAATTAAAATTAAAGCTATTGCTTGTGTCGCGCTGACCATTGGCAAAGATGTTCTGATTCCCGAGTCCGGCGTTCGTGCCGGCGCCACTGAGAAAATCGGCGCTGACACCGGGCGACAAGAGAGCCAATTGCGTGAAACTTCCGGTTCCGAGAGGAATATTCTCGATGAGATCGCTTCCTAGCGTATAGCCGTTGGTGGTGTCGGTCTCGTTGAGCAGCGGCGAGCCGGTAACGGTGATCGAGGAAGTCACAGCTCCAGGTTGCAGCGACCCGTTGACGGTGGTAGTCAGGTTTCCTCGAACCAGAATCTGGGAGTGGACTTCGGTCTTGAAGCCGTCTCGCGCAAACGTCACGGTGTACGTTCCCAATGGCAGATCTACAAATTCGAAGGACCCGTCGTTCTTCGTCACCTTCTCCAGTTGCAGGTTCGTTCCATTATTCTTAACCGTGACTTTGGCGCCCTGGACCGCTGCTCCCGAAGCGTCGATGACCGCCCCATTAATCGCTCCCAAGGATTGCTGCGCATACAGCGGCGCGGTCAGAAGCAGGAAGGCAAAAACGAACAGAAGAAAACTGCGTGCAAATGAAGAAGTCATTTCCTCACCCCTTGTTACCACTCGAATTTTTGCCCCTGGAATTACAATCTTCCCCGCACCCATCTACGCGAGTGACAACACTATCCGTCAGCACCTTTTTCGTAATGTCCGCTGTTTTACCGCACCCACTCAAGGGAGGGTGCCAAATGTTGGATAAGGAGATACCACATCGATGTTTCTGTATCAAGAAAATTGACTGAATGAACTTTCAGGTGGGCCAGAACGATAGAGACGCTTCGAATTGAAGTTCAATGCAAAGAACCGATGATCGGTATCGCAACTTTACAGTCCGCTGCCTTTCCCCTATTCTTGGACCATTATGTGGAATGTAAACGAGCGGTTTGAGAAGAAGGCCATCGACAGCCTGGCGGCGCTGGGCTTCGGGGTGGGCAGCACGCGCGGTGTGGTCCGCGTGGAAAAATACGGATGCGGGGCGGAGTTCCGGCAGGAACCCGACGGGCGCTTTCACATGACAGTTTTGCCGACGATCATGCTGAAAGGAAAATTTACCCGGCTGTGGGATGCGGGCTACCAGAAATTTCTTTTGACCGACGAAGGATTAAAGGTGCCCGCGCTGGCGACGCATCTCGAAAACCTGCGGAAGTTCAACGAAGAGTTGCGGACCGCTCTGGGCGTGCCAACGTTCTACAACGAAGCGCTGGGTTCGGTGAGCCAGGTGAGCGTCTACGATCGAGTGAAAGGCCGCAAGGGCGACGTTCCGGACGAAACCGTCGGCGTTCACATCCCGGTCACCGGCCACTAAGCTCCCTTTTTCCGAACCATCACCAAATGCGATCGACCCGCGCTCTCTTTCGCTTCCTGCAATTGCCTGCGGAGTTGCTTCACGTTGATGCGGTGCTTTGCGGCTTTTCTGGCGCCGACGAAAAGAACCGGGATGTCCCAACCGTATCGTTCGGTGAGCACGGCATCGCCGTCGATGTTGATTTCGTGCAGTGCGGCGCCAAACTCCGCCAGCAACGGTTCAATGGCGGTTTTGGCAGCTTCGCAAAGGTGACAACCGGGTCGCGAGTAGAGCGTAACGTCCAACGCTCCCGCCCCGGCCAATCGCAGATCTTCAGGATGTTCGCTCATGGCTTGGGATTCGAGTAACTCTGGAACGGTCCGGCATGCGGATAGAACGCCTTCGCGCGATAAAGCTCAGCGATCTGCCGCAAGTGCCCGAGATCATGATTAGCAAGTTCGTTGAGCAATTGCAAAAGGGTTATGGCTCCCATCTCGGGATGAACTCCCGTGCGGGAGCCCGCGGACGAAGAAATGCCATGCCAGAAAAAATAATGTGCCCGGCGCAGCGCGACAAAATCCTCCAGGTACTGGCGCGGTGTTTTTCCCCGGATTTCGGATTCCTCAGGAGCCACATATTTGGCCAGCGTGGGATTCTGATCCGCAACGATTCGCTTGGCGCGATCCCCATACAACTGCTCGATCACCAGCAGGTGCGCCAATACTTCGGTAATCGACCAGCGCTCCGCCGCAGGCTTCCAATCGAGGATATCCGCGGGAACGTCGCGCAGAAGTACCTCCAGGATGGCCGGTGTCTTCTCCAGCAGGGAAACGGGTGGCTGCAAAGCAGAAGCTGGCGAAAGAGCTTGCATCGCGGTCCTCAGGGGGGCACGCTGATTGTAATACCTCGAAGGCCGCCGGGGAAAGCCCCAGCACAGGTTGTTGGAGAAAAGGAGAAACCCGCATGGGCCGTGTAGCAGCCTTGATTGACGATCTGTTTTTCCAGTTGAAAGTTGCGGAAACGGCCAAGCAACTTGGCATCGAGTTCAAGGTGGCCAGCAATCCTGACGCCCTCTTCACATTGCTAGACCCGCCGACCAAGTTGGTGATCGTGGATCTGAACTCCCGCAACCAACCCGTGGCAACCATCGAACGGTTGCGCGCAACTCAAAAAGAGCTGCGCGTGGTCGCTTTCTTATCTCACGTGCAGACCGAACTCGCCGCACAGGCGCGCGCCGCAGGTTGTCTGGAAGTGATGCCGCGCTCGGTATTCACACAAAATCTTGCGGCCATACTTCAAGCCGCGAAGGATTAGCGCTCGTGCTTCCAAATCTTCCGGTTCCTCTTTTTTTCCAACGCGGCCTTCTTTTCATCCTTCTGCTTTCCGCAGGGTCGGCCAGCACGCCGGGGCAATCATCCGCCGCGGACAACCCCTCCACCGCGCTGAGAGACGCCCTAGTGGCCGCTTGCTCGCAGAACTCCACGGAGTTTGTGCGGGCGCTGACCGTGCGCAATGCCGAAGCCTTTGGCCGCATGACCCCGCCCGCCCGTGAAACATTGTTGAAGCGATTCGTCCTTCTCGACAAACCTGGGAAACCCCGAACACAGAACGAATCCTCGGGAAACGTTCTGGTGTTCTGTGAGACGTCCGAAGTTACTACCCAGATGGAAATTGATAAGCCGGAACTTCGCGACAATCTCGCTTATCTTCCCCTCACCGTCAGAGACACAGGCGACACCGCGGGCCTCAGCGCGCACCGCGTCACCATGGGTATGGTTCGCGAAGGCGGGCAGTGGAAGATTCTTTCTCTCGGGCTCTTGTTCCTGGATCTTCCTTCTCTGGAAATCGAGTGGGACCGCGCGGAAATCAAGACCAACGAGCTGGCAGCGATCGCCTCCCTCAAGACGCTCATCGATGCCATCGAAACGTACCGGAAGACCTACACCCGCTTGCCCGAATCGCTCAAAGTCCTTGGCCCGGCAGCTAAGAACGCACCCAAGAGCGAAAGTGCAGGTCTGGTGGACGTGGGTCTGGCCGGAGGCCGCAAGGACGGCTACTCCTACCGCTACGTGATCGTTGGCGCGAATACTTCTGGCGCGCCGGCCAAGTATGAAGTCGCCGCCATTCCCGCAGAGTACGGTAGAAGCGGCTTGCGCTCCTTTTTCTGTGACTCCGCTGGCCAGTTCCATGCAGGTGACCACAAGGGCGCTGTTGGCAGCGACCTGGACCCGAAACTGGATAAAAACGATCCATCCGCCTCGGACCCGCAACATTAACCGTTTCGCCCCCTCACACGGAAGGCCATTGCGAAGCGGGTGAACCCGCGCAAAAATGAGAATGGGTTCATCCACACAGGTTTCGGCGGGGTTTTCCCGCGCCGGGACGCACTCTCTCCTGCAAGCAGGCTGTAGTTTGGTTGACAGGAGAAGACGCATGCCCGACGTCACCGTGGAGCGGCGTTCCGCTCTGCGACACGCCATGGTTCTGGCCGCAGAAGTAGTCGAACTTCCCCGCGGCGCAAAGCTCAGCGCGCGCACTGCGGATATCAGCAGGACGGGATGCTATATTGATACGCTGAATCCGATTCCCCATGGTTCCGAGGTTCGCGTCCGGATCACGCATCACGAAGATATCTTCGTGGCTTTGGCCCGCGTTGTCTACGTCAGCTATGGTTTGGGGATGGGAATCGCCTTCGTCAAGGTGGAGGATGAGCAGTTGGCTCGCCTGGACCGCTGGTTTTCCGAAACTGACCGAGAATTTTAAAGTACAGTAAACTCTCAATTTGTCGGTGACGGGAGTTGCGTTACTATTTCCGCTCCGGGTATGAACTTGCCTCTCCTGCGATTTTCGCTGCTGTTGCTCATGGTTCTGTTTCTGGCTGGCGCCGCTCCTCTCAGCCGGGGACAGGAAGTGGAATCCGGCTACGGCCCCTTGCCGGTGTTTGAGTTTCACAGCGGCTTCTGGGTGAATCTCCATCAGTTTCTCTACCACGAAGCCCGCCTGCGCGAGTCCACCCCTGAAGCCAAAGCTGCTACGACTAATTCCTCGGCACCCGTTTTGAAGCAGAATCCCATCTCCCTGAGCGGCGCGGAGCAAAAAACCTGGGAACAAGCTATTGCCTATTACCGAGCCAACTATGCGGGGAAAGATCCCCAGATCAATATTGATCTGATCCTCTTGAAAAATCAGCTTGGCGATTTTGAGGACTGCGACGAGCTTCTGGGCAGAAAAAAGAAAGCCTGCGACGCCGGTCTGCCGGGAAACATCGGCGTCATCCTTGAAGCGGCCGCGCCGGTTTACCGGGCTCGCTGGTGGGCGAATCAGGATCGCGCAAATCGCCGCTGGGTCGCGCGAGTTGCACCGCTCATCCGCGAACAAGGCGTGGGTCTCTCGCAGCGGCTCGCCGACATTTACCAATCCACCTGGCCAAAAGTGAAAATTCGCGTCGAAGTGTGTGCCTACGCTAACTCAGCCGGCGCCTTCACGACTCTCGACCCGCTCCGCGTAACCATCTCCAGCACCGAGCCGCGCAATCAGGCTCCGGATTCCCTGGAGGTGCTCTTTCACGAAGCCTCTCACGGAATCGCGATCCCCGTGGAAGACGCCATCACCCGTGAATGCCGCCAGCGCGACAAGCCCATCCCACGCGATCTCTGGCACGCCTTGATTTTCTACACCACCGGAGAAGTCCTGCGCCCAGTGATGCAGGACGCCGCGCCGGATTCACAATCGGGTGACATGATTCTTCCCCGGCAGACGAATATGTCTCGCATGCCTCCCGACCTTCGCGAGAAGTTCACGCAACGCGGATGGGAAGAGTACATCCGTCTGCTGAACATCTATTGGCAGCCGTATCTCGACGGCAAGGTCACTTTCGAAGACGCCATCGCCCACCTGGTTTCCGCCGTCTGACTCCCTGACCCGCACGTTTGAATGGCAAGGGTCTGTATGTTAGGCTTTCTTTTGCAATCGTAAGCCCGGCCGTAAGCCACGCAAGTCCCAACGTTCATCGACCTTCCCTTCATTCGTCCCTGAAGAGTGAACCGATGGTCAGGTCGTCTCCGCGTGCTGCATCCCGGGCCAGAGGAACCAGAGCCCATGGCTGCACGACAAGTCGCATCCAAAACCGAAAAAGAGCCCCGCGAGATCAAGCTGGCTCATTCCCCCGATTCCGACGACGCGTTTATGTTTTACGCGCTGGCAACCCACAAGTTGCCCACGCCGGGTTACAAGTACACACACGTCCTTTCGGACATTCAAAGCCTTAACGAAGCCGCGCTGACCGAGACCTACGACGTTACCGCCGTCAGCTTTGCCGCCTATCCTTACCTGCGCGACAAATACATCCTGCTCGATTGCGGGGCTAGTTTCGGCGAAGGCTACGGCCCCATCGTTGTCTCCACCAAGTCCATGCGGCCGCAGGACCTGAAGGGAAAGCGCGTCGGCGTTCCCGGCTTGAAAACTTCCGCGTATCTTTCCTTGAAGCTGTACCAACCAGATTTTGAAGCCGTGGTGATGCCCTTCGACAAAATTATTGAGGCGGTCAAAAACGAAGTGGTAGAGGCGGGCCTGCTCATCCATGAAGGCCAGCTCTTTTTCCCACAACTCGGCCTGCATAAAGTGGTCGACCTCGGCATCTGGTGGCAGGAGCTTACGAACCTTCCCTTGCCGTTGGGAGGCAACGCCGTCCGCCGAGCTCTCGGTCCGGATATGGGCCGGCTAATCTCCAAGACCATCCGCGACAGCGTTTCCTACGGCCTCGAGCACCGCGAAGAAGCATTGAACTACGCGATGCAGTTTGCGCGCGAGATGGACACGGAGCTGGCCGACAAATTTGTCGGCATGTACGTGAACAAATGGACGCTGGGCTACGGCGAAAAAGGCAAAAAAGCCGTCCGTGAACTCATTGAACGCGGCACCACCGCTGGCCTGCTACCCGGCCCTGCCAAAGTCGAATTCCTCGAAGAGTAGCCGGATACGCCGCTTTATCCCTCGTTTAGTCCCACCGGCCGACAATGCCGAAACGCGTCATCGTTACTTAACGTCTTAATAAACGAACCAGTGTTCACCAAATGGACCATTCAAGGGAGAATCGTTCATGAGAAGCCGGCTCACCGTTGTGCTGTTGGGGGTGTTTGCCTTGTCGGGATGTTCTCTTACGGGACGACTATACCCCGTTAAGGGCCCGTTATCCACGCAATCACCGTCGCCGGTTTATGTTGCCAGGATGACAGGCCTGCTCAACTCGGGAAATTTTTCTGTTGTTCTTGGCGACGGGGAGGTATGCAAGGGTGGTTGGCAGGAAATTCCTCGCCCAAAAACTTCTAACGATGCTGGCACGCCCGGCAACCTGCTGGTAACCAACTTGTCTGCAGAATGGGATACGGTTTACGGAACGGGATTTTACGCGGCTCACGTCTTGGGCGCCAAGCTCTACGCCCGAGCAGTAGTTACGGGAAATCGCGGGACGATTCTGAACGTGGAGATGTACAGGCCGTTGGATCAGGCAGAGAATAAGGCGGGAACCCCAAAGGGCGTCGCCAAAGATAACAAAGACAATATCTACAAGTTGGTCTTCTAACCGGCCGCGTGCGGAAGTGTATTCCGCTGGTTGTGCTTTCCTCAGACGGAAGCAGATGACGACGATTGGCGGATCGCGATTCAAGTTAAGAGTTCCATGATTAGGAAATTCATACCCCGCGTAACAAATCCGCAACGCACCCTTCGTCGGCTTGACGCATTTTGTCGTATCCCTTAGTGTCATCTCTTCGCTATGCGTCGAAAAATTCTCCCTCTATCTGTGTCTCTATTTCTACTTGGCTCAATTTCATTTCGCGCCAACGGCCAGGCCGCCGCGGAATTCCGAGACCATCCCGAAATTCCGAAGGAATGGCCCCGCGAACCGGTTCGCACCGCGCATGGCATGGTTGCCACGGATGAACCCCTCGCCTCACAGGCTGGCGTGGAGATATTGAAGCGTGGTGGCAATGCCGTGGACGCGGCCGTCGCTACCGCATTCGTCCTCGCGGTCGTCGAGCCTGCGGCCGGGAACATCGGCGGCGGCGGATTCATGCTGGTGCGTCTCGCCGGCGGCAAAACCACATTCTTCGACTACCGCGAAATGGCCCCTGGCAAGGCCACTCGCGACATGTACGTCAAGCCCGACGGCAAGCTCGACGAGCAGGCCTCCACGATCGGCTATCGCTCCGTCGCCGTGCCCGGCACCGTTGCGGGATTGGCGCTGGCCCTGAAAACGCACGGTACCATGAAGCTGGCCAAGGTGATGCAGCCCGCCATTCGCCTTGCCGACGAGGGATTTCCCGTCAGTGAAAAGCTCGCGCGGGAATTCGCCGAGGAGCGCCCCCGGCTCCAGCAGTTTTCGATGAGCAGCCACATCTTTCTCAACGACGGCAAAATGTATCGCCCGGGCGACATCTTTCGCCAGCCGCTTCTAGCCGCGACCCTCAAGCGAATTGCAAAGAAAGGCCCCGCCGAGTTTTATCAGGGCGAAACCGCGCAATTGCTCGTGCAAGACATGGTGGCCCTGAGCGGATTGATCACGATGGACGACCTCGCCCACTATCAACCAAAGATTCGCGAAGTTCTCCACGGCAGTTACACTTCCGACGGCCAGCGCTGGGAGGTGCTCTCCGCTCCCCCGCCAAGCTCGGGCGGCGTGGCCGCGATCGAGGCTCTGAACATACTGCAAAGCGTTCCGCTGAAGGGTTGGGACGATCCGCAGAGCGTGCACATGGTTGTGGAAGTGATGCGCCGAGTCTTTGCCGATCGCGCGGCATATCTCGCGGATCCTGACTTCACGAATGTCCCCGTCGCCGGGCTCACCGATTCCTGCTATGCAAACGAGTTGCTCGCCACCATCGATCTGCACCGCGCCACACCAAGCAAGGACGTCCATGCGGGGAACCCTCACGTTTGCAACCAGGGCCTGAGCGCCAGCGCAACTCCGAATACAGTCATCAGCCTCGGTGAAGGTCCGCACACAACGCACTTCTCGGTCGTGGACGCGGCTGGAAACGCCGTGGCCAGCACCACGACGCTCAACGACGGCTACGGCTCGCACGTCACCTCATCCGCGGGCTTTCTGCTGAACGACGAAATGGACGATTTCACCACCCTGCCGGGCGTACCCAACGCGCTCTTTGGCCTAATTCAGTCCGAGGGAAATACCATCGCGCCCGGCAAGCGGCCGCTCAGTTCCATGACACCCACAATCGTGCTTCGCAATGGGCAGCTCAGCTTCGTGACGGGTTCCCCCGGCGGCCCGACCATCATTTCCGCAACGTTGCTCACCGTTCTGAACTGGATGCGCCTCGGCATGGACGCGCAATCCGCCATTAACGCTCCCCGCTTCCACCACCAGTGGCTGCCGGACGTGGTGCTGATGGAAAAGCTGTTTTCGCCGGAGGTGGAAGAGCAGATGAAATCGCGCGGCTACGCGGTGAAACGCAAGGGCCACATCGGGCTGGTCAATGCTATTGGCATCGACCCCAAAACTGGCGAGCTTTGCGGCGCCGCTGACCCGCGCGATGATGGCTCCGCTATCGGCTATTAGCCAGAGAAAAGTCCCGCTTGCCTCATCGGAAACCCTTCCCCCCAAATCGCTGGGCTACTTCTTCCTCCGCGTTAAACTGTAGGGCATGCAAAGAATCCTTTCGACCTACCTCTTTGTATCCAAGAAGCTCACGCCGGAGCTCCTGGTGCTGGTTCATGGTGCGGGCTTTCAGGCGATCGAACTTTTTGCGAGCCGCGGCCATTTCGACTACACGGTCACGCAGGATCTCCGTGGAATGGCCCATATTCTGGCTGACAACCGCCTGCAGCTTGCCTCCCTGCACGCACCCACGAGCCGTGACTTCGGCCCCAATCGCGAAGGTGGCACTCCGCTCTCAATCACCGAGGTCGAGCGCGTGCGGCGCATCGAAGCCATGGACGAGCTGAAGCGCGCCATTGATATTGCCGAGGACCTTCCCTTCCCCCGGATGATTCTGCACATGGGCAGCCACCGCGATACCGCCGACCCGCGCAAACGCGACGCGGCGTTCAGTTCCCTGGAGCATCTGGTGCTTCATGCCAAGCACGTGGGCGTCACCATCTGCGTGGAAAACACCACCAGCGAAATGGGCGACCCGGTCTACCTGCGCACCTTCGTCGAGGAGACGCGCCTCACTGGCCTGCGTTTTAATTTCGATATCGGCCACGCTCACTTGGCCGACGGTCCGGAGGACGAGCGCGTCGCCACAAGTTTTGAAGCCATGCGCGAGCACATCGTCAGCGCCCACATCCACGACAATTTAGGTGACAAGGATTCGCACCTGCCGCCGCACGATGGCTCCATCGATTGGCCCACCGCGCTGAAACTCTTCCGGTCGCTGCCCGGCGGCGATATTCCGCTCACGTTGGAATTAAAAGAAAAGACCGGCCCCGACGCGCCAAGCCTCCCCGACCAGATCACCGCAGCCGCAAAATCCCTCGACCGCCTCGAAGAAGACTGGCATGCGCTATAGCTCCGCGGCTCCGCGACCGACCCCGCGATTGGATCGCAATCCCCCCAAATGAACCTGGGCCAAAGCACTCCCGAATCGCGGCATTTAGCCAATCCGATTAAAATTGACCATTATTCTGACCATAGTCTATAATATGGTCAAAAGGTGACACCATGATCGAAGTCTCCATCTCCGAATTCAAAGCCAAGTGCCTCGCGCTGCTCGAACAGGTTCGTGTCACTCGTGAACCCATCCGCGTCACGCGCCATGGCAAACCCGTCGCGGAGGTCGTACCCACAAGTCCCCTCGTTGACAGGGCTCAATGGCTTAAGTCGATCAAGGGCACAGCAACCATAATAGGAGACATCATCTCCCCGGCACATGACCGCGGTGAGTGGGAGATGCTCCGCGATTGAAACTTCTACTCGACACCCATATCTGGATCTGGCTGGCCGACAATCCCAGACGTGTGGGGCAAAGCACCTACAGGACTCTTCAAAACCAACAGCACGAAATCTGGATTTCTCCCATTAGCATCGTGGAGGCATTGACTCTAGCTCACAAAGGAAAAGTTCTCCTCCATGGTGACCCTATGGAATGGGTAGCGCACGCGTCAGCCGGAACCAAAGAGGCTCCATTCACAAGTGAGGTGGCCCTGTCCACAAGGCAATTCCCGTTTGATTGGGATCCCGCCGATCGAATCCTGGCAGCTACGGCGCTCGTTCTTGACCTCACACTGGTTACTGCTGATGAACGTCTCCTCGGCCTCGGAAATATCAAGACCTTGGCGTATCGTTAATCCCCAATTACGGCGATTCATGCTTTGTCGAGTTGCGGGGTACTTTCCGGTGGCACTCCTAATGAGGACTTAGGAGGCCGTTTGTGTTGAAATGCAAGATATTAGCTATGGGAATTTCAGATACAACGGAAGATCAGGTACTGGGCTGCCTCCTTGGCGGCGCGCTAGGCGATGCGTGGGGTGGACCGTGGGAGGGCCGCCTTGGTCCGCTGCAATTTGAGATTCCTCTACAATCAAAAATCTCTGATGACACACAGTTGACGCTCGCAACTTGCGAATCCGTTATAGAGAAAGGTTCCGTTGATCCTGAAAATCTAGCTGCTCATTTTCTTGACTGGTTCGTGCGCGGACGGATAACGGGAATCGGCGCCAGCACGCTCAAGGCAATGCGAGATCTGTCCGCGGGAGTGCACTGGGCACTCGCCGGAAACCGTGGGGAACACGCCGCGGGTAACGGTGCTGCCATGCGCATTGCTCCACTCGCTTTTGTATTGGATCCCCTCAAAGCGGGTGACCGCACCATCCTTCGTGATGTTTGCAGAATTACACATCACAACGACGAGTCCTATGTGGGTGCGCTCGCAGTGGTTTTGGCGATTCACTTTGTTCATGCGGGCCTCTGGTCAGGGCAGAAAAGCTTTCTGAGTATGGTGGTCGACTCATTGCCAGATTCTGCTGTTCGCGACCGCATCGAGCAATTCCTCCGATTGAATATAAAACCTGAGGAGGCGGCATCAATTTTCGGGGCAAGCGGATATGTTGTGGATACCGTACCTCTGGCCTTGCATTTCGCTCAATACGTTGCCGGGGAACCACTTTCCACTGTCCTGGCCAGGACTATTAGCGCGGGAGGTGATACTGACACGATCGCTTCCATTGCAGGGCAGATTGCAGGCACGGTGGTTCGTGCGACGAATATCTCTCGGGATCTTTTCGATGATATCGATGAAGGTGAAGAAATATTTCAAATCGGCAGACAATTCGCACGACTTGTCGCCTCAGAGCGGGATTGATGGTTCGCAGAGCTTTTACCTAACCCCTCGATGCATTTTTCTGATCTCACTATGACGGAAGTTTGACCTCCTTCCTACCAAGTGAGTTGGGACTTCGTTTTCCATAAATTGCCTGTCTCCGAGTATCCCCCGGTCGCTTGTGTTTCTTCATCCGCGCCGTTATCTTTGAATCGTCTCTAAAAGTCTCTACGGATTTTGTAAACGGAGGAATCCTTGGCTGGCACAAAAGTCATAGTTTTCAATAACGGCCCATTGCGCGTGGAAGGCGACTTCTCGGTCGTAGATCAGGATGGCAAGGAATTTGGGTTAGGGGGACGCACTGCGGTCTCGTTCTGCCGGTGCGGGCATACCGGAAATTCCCCTTTTTGCGACGGGACTCACAAGCGTCAACCCTTCACTTCCGTGGTAGAAGCCCGCGATTTACCCCCAAAACCCTGAGAAACGCTGACTCAGCGCAGTTTGAGACTGTCTCAGCATGAGACTTTGCCCACTTTCGGGACGATAGTGCCTAAACCCCTGCTAACTCTCTGGATACATTAGCGATACTGTTTCAATTACGGACTGAGACGGGGGCCTCAGTGTCTCGTTTCCAGTCTCAGCTTTCCTCGCGATTTTCCTCCCTCTTCGCAATTCTATTATTTTCATAGTGTTATAGCCGCCGCCGGAAACACCGGAAAAGGGCATGGACGTGCTATTTCCTGCTCTGTCCGGTTTTCTCCGGCATTTGGGGGTTGTTTTGGGCGATAGGGGGCAAATCACAGGGTTCTTCCGCAAAGAGCGCGGAAATCTGCCCGCGCTCGCCTATGGTGTTCTCGGAGTCCTCTACCTTTTCGTCGTTTACTATTCCCGGCAAACACATCTCTTTGGGCCCCCCACCACCTACTTGTATCTGGAAGTGGGCGGTTCTCTCCTCTGCTTCTGCTATGCCGCGAACGCGCTGGTTCGATTCCGTGGCACGCATGACCGTATTGCGTTGATCCTCGCGTTCGGGTTTGTCCTTTCTGGAATGATCGAGACGATCGGCTATTTTGGCCTGAACAATCTTCTGCGCTCGGGCACCGTCGCGCTCTCTCATGTGCCGATGGGCTGGATGGTCGGCCGCACAATGCTTGCGGTGCTTCTCCTGGCCGCGCTCGCCGTGGAACGGTTCATTCCCACTGCACGCCAACCCAGCCGCGAAACTGCCGGCGCGCTTTTTGTGGTTGCGGCCGCTGCGTACATCACCAGCGCCGCGTTCATGGCGGCTCCGGCAGCACCTGTCGCACAAGCCGGTGCATTTTTCTCGCGTCCATGGGAACTTCTGCCCGGCGGACTGTTCGTGATGGCCGCATTGTTTTTCTACCGGCGCTATCAGTCGGAAAAGAGAAATGAGAGCGACGCTTCGCTTTACGATTATTCGCTGTTCCTGGTCGCGCTTCTGAACGCCGCTTGCCACGCCGCGGCACTTTTCTCTCAGCGCCTGTTCGACGGCCCGTTCTTTTTCGCCGAACTGAACAAAGTGGCTAGCTACGCGATCATGCTGGGCGCCGCTTTGATTGACCAGGCACGCTTGTTTGACCAGGTGCGCTCCATGGCGGTCAGCGATCCGCTCACAGGACTCGCCAACTACCGCCGGTTGATCGCGGTGATTGAATCCGAACTGGACCGCTCGCGCCGGACGCAGCGGCCCTTCAGTATCGTGCTGCTCGATATGGATGGCCTGAAAGCGATCAATGACCGGTACGGGCACCTTGTCGGAAGCCGCGCGCTAGTCCGGCTTGGAAAAACTTTGAAGCACCATTCGCGCGCCATTGATACGCCGGCGCGTTACGGCGGAGACGAATTCGCGCTGGTTCTGCCCGAAGCACCGAAGGGAATTGCTTCCCGCGTCGCGTCGCGCATCCGCGAGCGCTTATCCCTGGAAAACGAAGAACCCGCGCTCTCCGTGAGCGCGGGAATTGCCGCATATCCCGAAGACGGCGACTCCGCCGAAAAGCTTTTGGGCGCTGCCGACCGCGCGCTCTACCGCATGAAGCATCGCGGAAATCCCATGAATTCCATCACGCGCATTGCCGCGTGCCTGTGAGGATGACGACCAATGCCTCCCAGGAACATTCACCCCTTTCCGCGCCGCGAAAATCGAATTCCGATGGAGATACCCGTCGTTCTCGACGGCCATCGGCATTTGCCCGGCATGGAAGCGACGTTTACGGAAAACGTCAGCGCCAAGGGAGCGCGCGTGGTCAGCGTGCGGCGCTGGGAGACAGGTGCGCCGCTGGTGCTGGCGTCGCGCACTGGAGAATTTCGTTCTGAAGCTCGGGTGGCTTACTGCCATCCGCTGCGTGGCGACGGCTACGCGGTGGGGGTGGAGTTTCTCGAAACAAAGGGACGATGGGTAGTCGAATCTACAAATTAGCTTGACGGATCCCGGCGAGCGGACAGGAGGGAACTGCTGGAACATTCTTACAGGGAATACATTACTAGCGCAAAGTCTGTATGTGAAAGCGCCGCACAGGAGGTAAAGGACCTGTTCGGCGCTTTTGCTTTTCGGCGTTTCAGGCTTCGCCGCGCAGATAGTGTGAATTTTGTGCTCGTTTGATGGTCCGATTCTGTCGAAGATCTACGATTCCGTTTTCCTCTCGTTGCAAGTTCAACGAAAGCTCTTCTCATCGGAACAATCGTCGTTCGGCTGTATACTCGAACATTGCGTTTTGATCTTTTAATATGGAGGACTTTCGTTGAATATTCTTGTGACTGGCGGCGCCGGATACATCGGAAGCATCTGCTCGGAGGTGTTGCTCGACCGAGGCCATCGCGTAATTGCCCTGGACAATCTTCAGGAAGGCCATCGCGCGGCCGTCCCCCCCTCCGCCTTTTTCGTGCAGGCAGATCTGGCGGATCGCCAGCAAATCGAGAAAGTGTTCGCCACGCAAAAGATTCACGCGGTGATGCATTTCGCCGGGGAAGCATTGGTGGCGAAGTCGGTTCGCGAGCCTAGCACGTTCTATGCGGCGAATGTCGGCTGCGGCGTCAATCTGCTGGACGCCATGGTGCGTCACGGCGTGGACAAATTCATTTTTTCATCCACGGCGGCGACTTACGGAGAGCCGGAGGTCGTGCCCATCACCGAGGACCACCGGAAGGCGCCGATCAATCCCTACGGAAAATCCAAGCTGCGGTTCGAGGAAATCCTCGCGGACTATCGAGGCTACACCGGCCTTAAATACGTTACCGTGCGCTATTTCAACGCCGCCGGCGCCAGCAAGGATCGCGGCGAAAGTCATCGCGTGGAAACACACCTGATTCCCCGGGTTTTGGACACGGCGCTCGGCAACTTGCCGGAGATGGAGATTTTTGGATTTGATTACCCCACGCCGGACGGAACTTGCGTTCGCGACTTCATTCATGTGCTGGATATCGCGGATTCCCACCTGCTCGCGCTCGAGGAAATCGATCGTGTCCAGGGCGAGGCCTTCAATGTGGGCACCACCAGCGGCTACTCCAACCTTCAGGTGGTGCAAGTCGCCGAGCGCATCACCGGCCGTAAAGTGCCGCACAAGCTTTCTCCCCGGCGCCCGGGAGATCCCGCCACTCTTGTGGCCAGCAACGAAAAGCTGAAGCGAACGCTGGGATGGGAGCCGAAACACTCTTCGCTGGAATCCATCATCCAGTCAGCATGGGACTGGCGGAGGAAATTTCCTCACGGGTATCCGGACTGAACGGCGCGAAAAAGAACCGCGGACGATCGGAAAGGGAAGTGTGGCGCGCAGACAGTTCTACCGGTTTTCTCGCGCAGCTTTCTCGACGAGCTCACCAAGCTTCGTATACTTGAGCCACACCGTCTGCGCCGCCGAACGCGCGATCAAAAATCCCCGGTAACCATCCAGAAATCCAGCACCGAGCATGAAATAACGAAACCACGTCCAGGGCGTTGCAAACCATTTCGCCACGCGCCAGTCCCTTCGGCCGCTTTCGAACATGGCGCGCGCGGATAGCGTGGAATATTGTTCGCTTTTGTTGCGCTGTTCTTGCAGGTTGCGAACCGTATAATGCAGCAGGTTGCCGCGCAATTGCCCAACCTCACCCTGAAACTGAAGCGATTCGTGGATCGCACCGGAAAATTGCGCCTTGCGGCGATCGTAGAGGCGCCTTTGCCAGTCCGGATACCAACGCGAGTGGCGAATCCAGGCCCCGAGAAACCAAGCCAGCCGGGCCATCTCGTAAACAGGGAACTGCGGCGGCGCGGCCTTCCAATTTAAAATCGATCCCCGCAATTCCTCGCTAAGCTCTTCGTCGGCGTCCAGCAGCAAAATCCAATCTTCGCTTGCCTGCGCGGCCGCATAATTCTTCTGCTCCGCGTAGTTTGTCCAGGTGCGCGCCAAAACACGCGCTCCCGCGGCCCTGGCAATTTCCACCGTCGCATCCGTGCTGCCAGAATCCACCACCACAATTTCTTCAGCAATGCCTTCCACCGAGTTCAGCAGGCGCGGCAAGTCGTGTGCTTCGTTAAGGACTATGACGCAAATGCTTAACCGATTCATCTGTGTTTGGACAGATTTCTTGCCCGGGCCAGTATCTCACACGCGACGCGGGCCGCAACGCGGGAGCCCGGTGATTTCTGGAGATTCGGGATTTATTTTGGCCGGAGCGTGACGCGGATCAGGCTGCTGCCGATGCGGAACACCGCGCCTTCCTGCAACACTGCCGCGCGCGCGCGTTCTCCCTCAAAAAAGGTGCCATTTGTCGAATCGAGATCCTTCAAATTAACGTTGCCCTCTCGCACTTCGACGACGCAATGGTGCCGGGAAATCTCCGGGTCTTCCAGGGCAATGTCCGCTCCCTTGCGGCCGATCACGGTTCGCGCCTTGGCCAGAGTGAAACTCTTGTTTGCCTGTGGGCCGCTTTCCACGGTGAGAATGACATCCATATTCTCCGGAAGGCGAAGTCCATCATCCACCGCGAGCAGTCTCAACCGTTGCGTGGAGGCATCCGCCCGCGCAAACGACGGCATCGGTGAAATGACCACTGTCTGTTCCACACTGCGCTTCACTTCCACGATGGTCGTCAGGCCGCACTTGGTGCAGCGAAAGCTAACCTTCGGATGCTTGGCGACGGCGTCATCCTTCAGCAGGTGCTGCTGGCCGCAATGGATACAACCGGTCTGCATCCTTCAAAATTACCACGACCCATGCGCGTGATGCGGCCAACCCCGCCGGGCCTTGCGGGAAGGGTTACGGGCCACGCGTCCCCCCACTTCAGTTATGCTAGGATTGAGGTTTCCAAATCAGGCAGGAGAGTGCTTGTGTCCGAACACATTTCGCGCAAAGAGCTCAAACACGACCGAGTCCGGGAAACCATTGAACATGGAGCCGAGGCCGTCCTTTCTCACACTCGCATTGCTTCGATAACGATACTCGTCGCCATCGTTCTTTTGGCCGGCTATTACGGCTGGAAAATTTACAACGATCGCCAGACGGCGCAGGCCCAGGCTGCCTTCGACGACGCCATGAAGCTCTTCAACGCGCCAATCCTGGTCCCTGGTCAGCCAAGTCTGCCAGGAGAGGTTTCCTACGTGGACCCGGCGCAACGTTCCCAGGACGCCGAGGTCCGGCTTGCCGCCGTCGCTGCCAAGTATTCCAACACAAGTCCGGGCCGCCTGGCACGCTATTATTCCGCTCTCTGCCTGATGGACCTGGACAAGCTGAATCAGGCTTCCGAGGAGCTCAAGAAACTGGAGAACGGTTCGGATAAAGAAGTTGCGGCGCTGGCCAAATTTCAGGAGGCCCTGATCGCCGAGCGCACCGGGAAGAATGATGAAGCCATTCCGATTCTCCGCGCTCTTTCCAACTCTGGCTCGATTCTGGTTCCGAAGCCGCTGGTGCTGCTGGAGCTCGCCGGCATACTTCGGCAGACCGATCCTAAAGAAGCAGCCACAATCTACGAGCAAATCAAGAAGGATTATCCGAACACGAACGTCGCCGATGAAGCCGACCGCAGGCTGGGCGATCTCGCAACACAATCCTGATACTCTCGCTTCCCGCCTGACCCTCGGAGGTTTCGGCAATCGAAACGCTTCGCACCTACGCTCCCTGGGCTGTGGACACGGCAGCCTCCCGCGGCCGGCGGTTTCCTGAATCCGCTCACGCCTACCGCAGCGAATATGCCCGGGACCGCGACCGGATCATCCATTCCCGCGCGTTCCGGCGACTCGAAGCCAAAACTCAAGTCTTCAGCACCCGCTTCTCCGACCACTTTCGCAATCGACTTACACACACGCTCGAAGTCGCCCAGATTGCCCGAACGGTGGCCACCGCCTTGCGAATCAACACGGAGCTAGTCGAGTCGCTGGCACTGGTGCACGATATTGGCCACCCGCCCTTCGGTCATGCCGGCGAGCGAAAACTTGACGAGCTGATGCGGGCCCACGGCAGCGGGTTTGATCACAACCTGCATGCACTGCGCATCGTTGAGCACTTCGAACATCGTTACATCGGGTTCGATGGCCTCAATCTGACCTTTGAAGTCCGCGAGGGCATCGTGAAACACTCGAGGGATTACTCTGCCGCCGCGCATCCGGAGTTGTCCGAGTATCTGCTCGACCTGCGGCCGCCCCTCGAATCGCAACTCATCGACTGGGTGGACGAAATTGCTTACAACTCAGCCGATCTCGACGACGCGCTGGAAGCCAATTTGCTCGATCTGGATACGCTGCGAGACGAAGTTCCATTTTTCTCGGACTTCTACGCCCGGATCGAAGCGGCGCATCCCGGCGCTCGCATGCGGCTGAGATTCAACGAAGCGCTCCGCCAGGTGATCGATCATCTGGCCAGCGACCTCATCACCAACACGGAAACACTTGTCGAGCAATCCGGCGCGCGCACTGCGGACGAAATCCGCAGCGTTCCCATGCGCCTGGCGCGATTCAGCGAAACGGCCCGCGCGCAGAACGCCCAGCTGAAGGGCTTCCTCTTCGCGCACATTTATAACCACCCGCTCATCACCGAGGATTCTCAGCGCTCCGTCGCCTGCCTCGCTGAACTTTTTACCTACTATCTTCAGCAGCGCGACACGATGCCCGAATCGCAGGAGCACGCGACGCAACAGATTCCCCGACATTTTGTGGTTTGCGACTATATTGCCGGGATGACCGACCAATTTCTGCTCCGGCAATATCAAGAACATTTCGGCGCTGCCGTGCGGAGCGTTCCGCCTTCTCTTGCGTCCTCTTAGCAGCTAGAATGAACCGTTTCCACGGAGTTTCGAATATGCGTGTTCGCCGGCCGCTGCTCTTGCTTGCCTTTCTGCTTTGTTCTGCTGCCGCGGCTCCTCCGCAAATTCCAAGCCTCGCGACACCGCAACCCGCGACTGCCGCGCATCCAGAGCCCGCGGTCCCGCCCGACCCGCTGGGTCGCGAGACTCCTCGCGGAACTTTTGTGGGATTCATCAAGGCGGCGCAGGAGGAGCGCTACGCCGTCGCGATTGAATATTTCCAGCCGCCACCAAGCCGCCGGCGGCATTCGGAACAGGATGACGAAGAACTTGCGGCCCAGCTTCTAACTATCTTTAATCAGAAATTCGCGGGTGCTCTGGATCTCACCAGCCGGGACCCCCTGGGACGCCTGGATGACGGGCTACCCCCCGACCATGAAAGGATCAGCGGCGCGCTGGGAACCGGCGACAAGTTTCCCATCCGTCTGGTTCGTCTGGAAGATGAGCACGGACGCAAACTCTGGTATTTCTCCCGCACAACGCTTGACAACGTTCCGGAAATGTACGAATCGCTGACGTTCCCGGGAATCGAGAAACAGATTCCACAGGCCCTGGTATCGCACCGGCTCCTCTCCATGCCGCTCTGGCAGTGGATCGCCATCGTGGTTTTTCTGCCGGTTACCTTGCTGGCCAGCCGCCTGCTGACGATGTTGGGCGCATTCCTGATCAGCCGGGTGCGAAAAGCCAGGAACAAGCCTCCCCTCCCGCCGCAAAAATTCTTTCAGGTCGATCCAATCACTCTGACGATCGCGATATTGTCGCACTACGTCTTCGTCAGTTACATCGGCACTTCACTTCTTTACCGCCTTTATTACCGCAACCTTGTCTGGATTTTTCTGGCGTTCGACTTCTACTGGATCCTCACGCGCATCACCCGGGCCATTTCGTCGCGCATCGGTTCCAGCCTGACAAAGCGGGGGATGCTTGCCGAGCGTTCGATCGTTTCGCTGATTCGTCGTTTCATTGAAGTTTCCATTTTCCTGCTGGTGACCCTGCTGGTGCTGCGCAACCTCGGCGTGGATGTTTCCACGGCCCTCGCCGGTGTTGGAATCGGCGGGCTTGCCCTGGGCCTCGGCGCGCAAAAGACCTTTGAAAACATGTTCGGCGGAGTTTCCATCCTGTTTGACAAAGTCGTGCAGATCGGCGACACCTGCCGCATCAACAATCAAACGGGCGTGGTGGAAGACATCGGTTTGCGCTCCACCCGGTTGCGGACCGGTGAGCGTACCCTGCTTTCGATTCCGAACGGCATCATGGCCTCGGCCGTCGTGGAAAATTTGCGGTTCCGCGACAAATTCCTGTGCCAGCAGACGATTCGACTACGCTACGATCTTTCGCCGGATCACGTGCGCTATGTGCTCGGGCAGATCCAAAACCTTTTGATCGAAGATCCGAAAGTGGAAGACGCTTCCGCGCGAGTGAGGTTTCTGCGTTTTGCCGAGTATGCGCTGGAAGTGGAGATCTTTTGCTACATCCTGGAGCCCGAGTTTACGGCCTATCTGGCCACTCAGGAGCAACTGCTGCTGAAAATAATGGACGCTATCGAGAAAGCGGGCGCCGTGGTGGCGCTGCCGACTCAAACCACATTTGTCACCCAGGATGCCTGGATCGATCCGCAGAAAGCAAAGGCCGCGGAAGCCGCGGTCGAAAAAGCGCGCGATCCAGGTGTTCCCGGTCTACGAGCCCAACCACCCTCCGATTAACCGTCTACTGCGAATCAATCCTGCGCAAACTTTCTTGCCGTTATTCTTTTGCAAAAGTGTTGCAGGCCGTGATGGAGCCGGTATTCAATCCTCTGTTAAACCATTCCATTCGCTGTTGCGAACTCCCGTGCGTAAACGTTTCCGGTTGCACCCGCCCGCGCGTCATTTGCTGAATATGATCATCGCCAACCGCCGCAGCCGCGTGCAAGGCGGACTCCACGTCTCCCGCTTCCAGCAATCCACGTTGCTGCGTCGAGTGGGCCCAGATGCCCGCGAAGCAATCCGCCTGCAGCTCCGTCTTCACTGACAAAGGATTCGCCGCCGCGGGATTGCTTCGCTGCAATTGTTGCACTCTGCTCTCTATACCAAGGATCTTCTGTACGTGGTGGCCGACTTCGTGCGCCAGCACATAGGCCTGCGCGAATTCGCCCGGCGCCCCGAACCGCCTTTTCAATTCATCATAAAATCCCAGGTCGATATATACCCTTTCATCGGCGGGACAATAGAAAGGTCCCGTTGCCGATTCGGCTCCGCCGCATGCGGACTGGGTGTGATTGCGAAACAACACGAGTCTCGCGTGGCGATAGGGGACTCCCTCCTGTTGCGGCAACACCTGTTCCCAGGTTTTCTGCGTGTCGTCCAGCACGAATGAGACGAATTGCACCAGGGGCTTTTCTGTTTCGTCGCGCGCGGGATTGGGCCGGTGGACCGTTGTGGCGACCGGCGCCGTGGCACCGCCGCCCAGCAGGGCGAAAAAGTTTTGCCTGAAGATGAGGCTCAGGATGAACAGGACCACCACGCCACCGAGGCCGATGTGCATCCCGCCGAAGCCAAATCCTCCCCCGCCTCCGCCTCCATCATCCTGATCTCGGCGATCCTCAATATCGTCGCTTGTCCCGCCAGGTGTCCAGCGCATCGAAGGCTCTCCTGTCCGAACGGATTCCGGATGGCGGTCCCAATGGGCGGCCGCTTCAAAATCCTACCATTCCCTCCCCGTGGAGGCCCGCTAAACTCAACCTGCTCCCAGGGCCCGGAGGAAAATTGGGAATAACCTGCCAGTATTTCCAGTCCGTTCATTAATGTTTCCTAATTCCGGCCGTTTTTCCAGTTGCTTTGCCTGTACGAAAACTGTATACAATTGGTCAATTCGCTCGCATTATAGATTCCAGGTCCCCGGCACTATACTGACGGTTAGAATTTGTTCGCATTGGTCCGCATGAATGCAGACCAATTGGGTGGATATGCGCGCTTCCGCAGCTTCTGATTCGCAGTATTTGCACGGTGAACCAACACCGGCGTTCTCCGGCCGCGACCTTGGGACCGTGCTCCTCGTCCTTTTCGCTTACGTAGCGTCGGCCCGATTTGAGTTGCGATTGATTCACTCTCAGACCTCCATGGGAGTGATTTGGTTGCCGGCGGGGATCTCCCTCGCCGCTGTAATTCTGAAAGGCCGCCGCATTGCCCCCATCGTTTTTCTGGCATCTCTGTTTGTTGAGCTTACGTCTTCAGTGCCGTTGCTCGGAGCCATGACCATCGCCGCGGGAAATACTGCGGAGGCATTGCTGGGCGGCTATCTGGTCAATCGTTTTGCCGGGGGCGCCAAAGCCTTTTCGCGGCCCGCGGATGTCTTGCGCTTTTCACTGCTCGCGGGCGCTCTGGCGACGCTTGTCAGTCCCATCGTCGGGACGAGTGTTCTCGGCGGCCCTGGTGGGCCTAGCCGGCCCGAAATCCTTGCCATATTCGCCGCCTGGTGGGCCGGGCACGCGCTGGGGGTGCTGGTGCTCACCCCTTTTCTCATCCTGCTGTTGAACGGCAAGCACCAACCGCTGCACTTGAGTGAACTGGTTGAAATGGGTGTTCTGTTGGTCGGGCTCAGCATCGTTTGTGTGATCAGCTTCGGTCCGGCAGGCGTCTTCACTGACCGGGTGAATACGCCGCTCTTTCTCTGCGTGCCGTTCCTGGTCTGGGCCGGGATCCGCTTCTGCCCCCTGGAAGCCGCGGGCGCTTGCATCGTTCTGTGCGGATTCGCCACCTGGGGTTCTTTGCATGGGTACGGGCCGTTCAGCAATACCACGGCAATGCCTCTATCTCTGGCTGCGTATGTTTGCGTGGCCACCACCATGACGCTTACGGGTGCAGCCACCGTTGCAAACCAGCGCGAGGTCTCAGAAAAACTCCTGGAGACGCTCTATCGGCTGGAAAAGTCGAAGGATACCGAGATCAATCGCCTCACCTCGGAGCTCGAATTCCTGCGCGATGAAATGATTCGACGGGTGCACGCGAGGTCGCGTTCCGAACGGAACCTCCAAAGGAACGAGTCCACTCCCCAAGGCAGCGAGGTGATCTGGTTCCTTGAGGCCGAAACGGAAAACATCCTTTATGTCAGCCCCTCCTACGAAACCATTTGGGGACGATCCCGTGAAGACCTGGGCCGCGACGCCCACGCCTGGCTGGATGCCGTGATTCCCGAAGATCGCGAATACGCCATCCAATTTGTGGGCCAGGATTTTCCCGGCGACCGGGTGGAAACCACCTACCGCGTCCGGCGGCCGGATGGCTCCATTCGATGGATTTTTGATCGTGGCTTCGTCATCCGCGACCCAGCCGGGCGCCCGATTCGTTACCTGGGATTGGCGAGTGACATCACAGAGTTGGTGCAGCAGGGCGACGTTGTTCCCGCTCAGCTGGAACACCGGTCCCCGAACCCTCCATCCAGAGGGAGCATCAAATAATCCACTAAGGAGAAAACAGGAATGATCGGAGAACGTTTGCGGGACATCCGCAAAGAAAAGCAACTATCCCAGGGGGATTTGGAAGAGCGCACGGGATTATCCCGGTGCTACCTCTCCCGAATCGAGAACGGCCATACCACCCCTTCCATCGAAACGCTCGAGAAACTCGCGGGCGCGATGGGAGTGCCTCTCTATCAACTCTTTTATCAAGGCAGCGGCCCAGCCAAGCCGCTGGTCATTCCTCGGAAAAAAGATTCACCGTCCGAAGAATGGGGCCTCTCGGGCAAATGGGGTGGCTTCCTCAACCGAATCCGTGGCCTGCTTGGGCAAATGGAAGAGGGCGATCGCAAGCTGCTGCTGGGCGTCGCCGTCAAACTGGCCCGCAAAAAATAGCGCTCGAAACCGCAACGCCCTGTTGCGCTCGATCCGCGACCTGATCGCTGAGCGGTCCGCCGGGGGAGCGAATTTCCCGGCGAACTCCTCGTCAGCGGAATTTGGCGGCTTCCGCCATGGCTTGCCTCAGCGCAGGGATCCCCGCATCCGCGCCCTTCCACAGGTCGATGAATTTCGTGTACGCTTATTTCGCTTGGCCTGCCGAGCCGGACATCGACTTGGCTCGCGCGGATCCTAATTTCGCGAGCGGCGCGGCCCAGCAACTCCCGACGATGCCCGCATCCGCGGAGACTTCTGAAATTCCAATGGCGCCATTGCCGGAAGAATCCTGATTTTCGTTGGGTTGACTCGCTTGCAGGCTCAAAGTGTATGGTGTCTCCCCTGTGTGCCGGCCTCCTTCTCTCCCTTCCGCGCTAAACCGGAATCCGCAATCGCCGCCCGGTTCTCTTTTGCGCTCTTTCCACAGAACCTTCACCCAAAGGCTCTCTTGCGGGTTAGAATTCATTCAACAAGTGCTCCCATGACTTTGAAGACCGAGCGCCGGACGCAACTTCGAAAACGCCCGCTGAGCCTCGTCTACGTCGAACTTCCTCCCTCCAACGGCGGGATGATGCGAGACCTCTCGGAGCAAGGGTTCTCTCTCCGCGCCATGATGCCTCTTCGGCAATCCGAAAAGGTTCCCTTTTCCTTTGCGCTGGATACGGCTGCCCGGATTGACGGAGAAGCGATTGTCCTTCGCATCGACGACGGCGGCCATGTTGTGGCACTCGAGTTTGCCGGGCTGCCTTCTCACTCCCGCGACCAGATTCACCGCTGGCTGGAAAAGCTCGATGAGCCTCTTTCCCCCGAGACCGCGCCAGCCCAATCGAAGGGACCGACGCACTCCTCGTTAAGTGAATTGCGCACCCAGATTAGGGCACCCAATCCACCCCCGTCGGCCCCGCCGGTGGAGAAAAGCGTGCAACCGCTACAGTCGCAGACGGCAACGGCGCCACCAACGCTGGAGACTGCACCTCCACAAGCATCGTCGCCGACTCTGTCGGTTGCCCCAGCGGTTGAAAGCGTACCACCGCCGCCACCTGAGCCAGAGCCGCTCCCGCAAGAGCCGCCGCCACCTCCACCCCCAGTGCGGCAGACGGTGGAACCTAATTCACTGCCGCCACTCCTGAAGCTTTCCTCGGTCCGCCCGGGGCCGCTGCCCGCAGAAGCTCCCACGGAACCAATCGCTCCGGTCGCAATTCCAATACCCGTCACCGAACCGCCGGCCCAAATTCAGGTTCTACTCCCGAAGGTAGCGACTCCGGCCGCGAGCGAAAAGCAAGTCCCCAGGTCCGTGCCCACTCCGCCCGTTACTCCGCGACGCGTGCTGCCGCCCGCCTTGGAGCCGCTCTCCTCTTTGGAAGGGGAGACCGACTCCGCATCCCCGGGTTGGATGGATCGCTTCACGCTGGGGCGAGCCATCAGCATCATGTTGTTTCTCACTCTATTGGCGGGTTCTTACGTCTATCATCGTGAAGTTGGGCAAGCGCTCATCTGGCTTGGCCAGAAAATCGCCGGTCAGGATTCTCCCGAAATATCTAAAATTATGCAGCCAGACGTTCCGTCTGTGGTGCACCCGATTCCAGAGCCGTCTCCGTCGGCACCTGCCGATCAGCCGCCGTCGCCGAGTATTCAGCCGTCACCATCCTCGACTGAAGCAAGAGGGGAAAATCTTCCCCCGGCATCCGAGAAGACGCCATCTCCGCAACTCAAGGGCACAACTCCCGGGTCACTCGTGCCGCTAACCCAAGTTACCCGTCCCCCGGCACCGGCTCCCCCTGTGGGCACTTCCGTCGAAACCGGGCAACAGGAATACCTGCAAGCGTTGCAGATACTCCGTGCGCCCAATAGAGCTGCGGAGCTCCCCGAGGCGATCCGTCTGCTATGGGTAGCCGTGGAGAAGGGAAATACCAGCGCAGAAATCGATCTCGCCGAGCTTTTCCGTCAAGGCCGCGGCGTGGCGAAAAATTGTGACCAGACGCGGATTTTGCTCACTGCCGCCGCCCGCAAGGGCAGTGCGGAAGCTCGAAAGCAGCTGGAAGCGTTTCGGCGCGAGGGCTGCACAGAATAATTCGTCAGCCCAGGGCCGCTTGCAAAAGAAGTATTGTTTCACAAGAATGCTCGTTTGAAGCGAACGGAGGACACGGACTGTGTACTGTTCCAAGTGTGGTGTGAATCTCGCGGCAGGCATGGAATTTTGTGGCTCGTGTGGAACGCCAACGAGAACTCCGGCAGCGGCGATTGCCCGCCCGGCTGCTCCTCCGGCTTACGTTGGGGGATCGTCTCGGGCGCCGTACGCTGATCCCGCGGGCCTTGCCGTTTCCCGCGGATTTACCTACGCCGGATTCTGGCTTCGTGTGGTCGCCGCGCTCATTGATGGCGTGATTACGAGCATCGCGCTCAGCGTTTTACTGGTGCCGCTATTTTTTCTGGCCGGCTTTGAAGCGCACATCAATGGAATGATTCAGCATCACGGCCAGCCAGATCCCGCCATAATCGCAGGCCTTATTGGGATGATCCTTGTCTTTGCCACAGTTTCTGTCCTGATCCAGTGGCTTTACCATGCGTATCTCGAAAGCGGCGAAAAGCAGGCCACCTGGGGCAAGCAGGCACTGGGACTGTATGTCACCGACTTGATGGGAAACCCCATCACGTTTGGCCGCGCCTCCGGCCGATTCTTTGCGAAGATGGTCACCGGCATGATTCCCTTCGGTATTGGCTACATCATGGCCGGCTTCACGGAGCGCAAGCAGGCACTGCACGATATGATCGCTAGTTGCCTGGTGCTTCGACGTTAAGGACTCCCGCTTTGAGAACTTACTCGTAGGAAGTGGCGGCGGAAAGAAGAGAGCTTTCATTTCGCAAAAAGGCAAGCTCCGTCAGCCAGAGCACATTGTCCTTCGGGCTGCGATTGATTTCCGTGATGTCAATCAAGCGATAGCCGTGTTCCGCCATGAATTGAACAGCCGCCGCGACTGAATTCTCAAAAGGGCAGAGAACGGAAGCCTCCAGGAGGAACACGTCTGTCTTGCCGAGTAACGTTTTGGCCCCCTGCATCACTTTCAGGTCAAAGCCCTCCGCGTCAATTTTGACTAGTTCCGGCACGGGCAACTCATACTGGAGGAGCAGGTCATCCAGCGACAACACCTGCACCGGAATGGTTCCCGAAGTATCCTCCGTGGTCTCTACAAAACTGCTGCTGTCATCACGGTGAGAAATAAAGAAGGGCAGCGTGCCGGATTTGTCGGAGGCTCCCGCGTTGATCCAGCGAATCGGCCGTCCGGCGGCTAAAAGATCCTGGATATGGATCATTAATCGATTCTGGGGCTCCAGCAGTGTGTACTGCGCCTCGGGGAAATATTGCAGACTCGTGCGCGTCCAGTTGCCATGGTTCGCGCCAACGTCAACGATATGCTTCGGCGAAAAGCCAAACCGCTTCAGCACCGAAAACAGGACAACGGCACCGTAATCGTTAGCCGGCGCACTCTTCAGCCGGGCCAACCGCAATCCAAACGGTCGTAAGAAAGACTGAACCAGAGTTTTCACGCCACAAATGATAACAAAGCAGCCGGCGAATACCCCATTCCTGACGAAAACTTGAGCTCGCTTCCTGCATCGGCAGCCTGAGGGCGAGACCACGCCCCAATCAGGCGGGCCGGACAGGTACTAGTAGCACCAGTTGCTCAAACCGCCCTGTTATCCTCGCCTTTTCGCCCCGCTTTCTTGACTTACCCGCCTTCTCCACAAATAATGGATAGGCATGAGCGTACGCGCCGGAGGCGCAGCAGACATGTTCCTCGACGTCAAGGATCTTGCTGTCCGCAAACTGCGCATCCGGAAAAGTTACGCCCCGGGAAGCATCGATTACGGCATCAGTGAAGTGAAACAGGCGGAGCCGCTGGAGGTAACCGCCACCGCGGAGCTTCTGGATGGGCACATCCGCATCACCGGCGATCTGGAGACCAAAATCGAAATGGTCTGCGCCCGCTGTCTGGAGCCCGTAATCGAGGAAGTGCACAAGGATTTTGACCTCTTCTATCAGCCGCTTCAGAAGGCCACCAAGCCCGAAGAAGAGCGGCTGAAAGATGACGACACCGAGATCGGTTTTTTTGAAGGAGAAGGCCTGTTCCTCGCCGACGTACTCAAGGAACAGGTGCTGCTGTCACTGCCGATGAAAGTAATCTGCCAGAGCGATTGCCGCGGTTTGTGCCCCACGTGTGGCGCGAATCTCAATCACGAGGAGTGCCGCTGTGAAAGGCACGCCACGGACCCGCGTCTGGCCCCCCTCGCGCGGTTGAAGCAGGACTGGCTCAAGAAACAATAGATTTCCGGGCCGAAAGCCCATAGAATCCGACCTTGTTCGGACTGGCGGAGTGTGTAGCCACGAATGAGGCGAGAACCAGGAGTGATGTAATGCCTAATCCAAAACGTCGACATTCCAAGGCGCGCAAGAACAAGCGGCGGGCTCACGACCACTTGTTTGCGCCCGCGATGGCCAAGTGTCCGAATTGCCACGAAATGAAGCAGCCACACCGGGCTTGTCCTCATTGCGGTTATTACAAAGGCCGGCCGGTTCACGACGTCAAGTAACGCTTCGAGTTTCTTGCCAGGCTTTGAACGGGCATGACCGCTGGTGTGTCCTTCCGTTTGGGGCTGGCCGGTGTTGCCGGAAGATAATCCCATGATCACAATTGCCGTCGATGCCATGGGGGGAGACAACGCACCTCGTCCCGAGGTGGAGGGGAGTGTTCGCGCCGCGGAAGAATATGGCGTGCGCATTCTGCTTGTGGGGCAGCCCCAGGTGATCCGGGGAGCTTTGGCAAGCTTCGGCAAGCCTTCTCTGCCGATCGACATTGTGCCCGCCACCGAAGTGATCACCATGGAAGATCACCCGGCGCAGGCCTTCCGCCGTAAGAAGGACAGTTCCGTGCACGTGGCCGCACGCCTGGTCAAAGAGGGCAAGGCGGACGCCATCGTGAGCGCCGGGAACACTGGCGCGGTGATGACCACGGCGAGGTTCATAATGGGCACCCTGGCATCGGTGGATCGCGTGGCGCTGGCCGCGCCTTTCCCGAATGCTAAGGGCGGCGTCTCTGTGCTGCTGGACGTCGGCGCAAATGTCGATTCCAAGCCTGAGCACCTGTTGCAGTTTGGCGTGATGGGCGAAATTTATTACCGTCTCACCTTCGGCAGCCGCAAGCCGCGCGTTGGTTTGCTTTCCGTTGGCGAGGAAGAGATCAAGGGCAACGAGCTGACGCGTGCCGTTTACGACCGCTTCAAGGCTTTGCCCGTGCATTTCGTCGGCAACGTGGAGGGCGGCGATCTTTTCTCCGGCAAGGTGGACGTGATCGTCTGCGATGGATTCGTCGGCAACATCGCCCTCAAGATTTGTGAGGGCCTGGCCATGGAGATCATCAAGTATTTGCGGAAGACTTACAAAAGCTCTTTCGCCTCGCAGGTAGGCTATCTGTTTTCGAAAGGGGCGCTGAAGGGCATCAGGCGCACCATGGATTACGCGGAGTACGGCGGCGCGCCGCTCCTCGGGGTCCGCGGCGTCTGCGTGATTGGCCACGGCCGGTCCAACGCCAACGCCGTGAAGAACGCCATTCGCGTCGCCGCAGGGCTTGCGCGCGCGCGAGTGAACGAAAAAATTGAACAAGAGCTCTCCCTGACCCACGCTCAGGCGTGACGTCCGGAGAGAGGAGCAATTATGGGTAAAGTAGCTTTCATCTTCCCGGGCCAGGCTTCGCAATATTCCGGCATGGGCAAGGAACTTGCCGAGAAATATTCCGCGGCCCGCGCCATTTTCGACGAAGCGGACAAGGCGCTGGGCTTTTCCATTTCCAGAATCTGTTTTGAAGGCACGGAAGAAGAGCTGAAATCCACCGCCTTTACGCAACCCGCCATCCTTACCGTTTCCGTTGCCGCGATGTGGGTGCTCTCCGAAAAACGCATTGGTGCGGACTTCGTCGCCGGCCACAGCCTGGGGGAGTATTCCGCCCTCGTCGCCGCCGGCTCGCTGAAGTTTGCCGACGCCGTGCGGCTCGTTCACAAGCGCGGCACGTATATGCAGGAAGCCGTCCCCGCCGGACAGGGCGCGATGGCCGCGATTCTTGGAGTGTCGCCCGCCGTCGTCGCCGATGCCTGCAAGCGCGCCGCGGAAGGCTTGGTTTGCACCGCTGCCAATCTGAATTCGCCTGACCAGACCGTTATTTCGGGCGACGCCGCCGCGGTGAAGCGTGCTGTGGAAATTGCTTCGCAGTCGGGAGCCAAGCGCGCCGTCATGCTTCCCGTTAGCGCGCCGTTCCATTCCTCGTTGATGATGCCCGCGCAGGAAAGGCTCGAGAAAGATTTGCGCGCCACGCAATTCGCCGATCCGCATGTTCCCGTCGTCACCAACGTGGACGCCGACACGATTAAAAAGGGAGACGAAGCCCGCGAGGCGCTGATTCGCCAGGTCACCATGCCCGTGCGTTGGGAAGAGTCCATGCGCATGCTTCTCGACGAGGGAGTCAACACCTTCATCGAGGTCGGCCCGGGCCGCGTGCTCACCGGCATCATGCGCCAGATCGAGCGTTCGGTCACCACGCTAAACGTCGAAGACGAAAAAAGCTTGCAAGCCACGGTGGATCGCATCACCGCGGCCAAATCCGACGCCGCATAAAAGTTTTTGAACGGCCTGTCCGTCGCGGCGGACGGGCCGTTCGGTTGAAGTTTGCACGATGGTCTGGGAGTCGCCGCGGGTTTGTAGCTCAGGCCTTCAGCTTGCCTGCGCCTGCCTGCGGCAAGCAGGGCAGGCAGGGCCTGAGGGTTTTCAATTGTACTGGCATGGTCGAATGTGTTGTGAACACCCTCACCCCTGAAGGGGTGAGGTACAGGTTGCAACGGAATGTTTAGCTTACGAGACAAAGTAGCAGTGGTCACCGGCGCTTCCCAGGGCATCGGCCGTGATACTGCGCACGCGCTCGCCGAAGCCGGCGCCAAAGTCGCCGTCGCCGCGCGCAACGAAGAAAAACTCGCCGAACTCGTCCAGGAAATCACCGCCAAGGGTGGAGAAGCCTTCGCCGTCAAAATGGACGTCGCCGACATCGATCAGATCAAGTCCGGCTTCAAATCCATCCTTGAAAAATTCGGCAAGATCGACATCCTCGTCAACAATGCCGCCATCACCCGCGACGGCCTGGCCATGCGCATGAAGCTCGACGACTGGGAAGCCGTCCTTCGCACGAATCTCACCGGCGCTCATATCTGCATCCAGCAGGTGCTCCCGCCGATGATGAAAGCCCGCGCCGGCCGCATTATCAACATCTCTTCCGTCGTCGCCGAAAGCGGCAACGCCGGCCAGGCCAACTACGTCGCCTCAAAAGCCGGCCTCATCGGCCTCACCAAAGCAATCGCCATCGAAATCGCGTCGCGCAATATCACCGTCAACGCCGTGGCTCCGGGTTTCGTTGAGTCTCCCATGACCGCCGTCCTTCCCGACAAAGTGAAGGAAGAATTGAAAGTACGCATTCCGCTCGGCCGCATGGGCACAGGCAAGGACGTCGCCGCCTCCATCGTTTTTCTCGCCAGCGACGAAGCCGCCTACATCACCGGCCACGTCCTCGATGTAAACGGCGGCATGTATTTGGCATAAGACTCCGTGAAATTCAAATACAAATCCGGTGAAGAGATCAAAAAAGGTGACCAGGTCAGGTTTCATGGAGAGTCTGGACAGATTGAGTTCGTCGCTGAAGAACTCACCGGTGATCCTGAGATGGACTGGCTTGTGAAAGAGTTTGGTGGCGGGGTGATGGTCCGAGAACCAAAAGTATTCGGACATTGTTTTCTTCCCGAGACGGAGGAACAAGAAGATTTGGAGTTCGTTTCAAGGGGATAGGAAAACAATTGGCTATAGGCTGTCGGCTGTTGACTGTCGGCTGATAGCTTCCTCGAAGTTGACCTTGCTGCGCAGGGTAAGTAGACTGGCAAGGTTACCTAGGGCAACCTAAACGACATGGTAGACGGCCTCACAGCCGGATTTGGTGCAAGTCAGTACGAACTACGACAGAGCGACATCAGGTCGCGGAGGAATGGGAATGGCCAGCGTGGAAGAACGCGTAAAGCAGATTATCGTCGAGCAGCTTGGTGTGGATGAAGCCGAAGTTACGCCCACCGCGTCCTTCGTGGACGATCTCGGCGCGGACTCGCTCGACCAGGTCGAATTGGTGATGGCTTTCGAAGAAGCCTTCGGCATCGAAGTGCCCGACGAGGACGCCGAAAAGATGACCACGGTCAAGGACGCTATCGAGTACATCGATAAACACTCGAAGGGCAAGTAGGTCGCACATTAATCCCCGATTGAAGGAGCAAGAAAGTTGACCCGCCGGGTTGTCGTTACGGGAGTTGGATTGGTCTGCGCGCTGGGTATCGGCACGGAGGAGAGCTGGAAAAACCTCGTCGCCGGCAAGAGCGGCGTCGGCCTTATCACGCATTTTGATACCGCGGATTTCGACTGCAAGATCGCCGGCGAAGTCAAAAACTTCGACCCCTTCCAGTGGATTGAGAAAAAAGAACTCAAGAAAATGGGGCGGTTCATTCAGATCGCCCTGGCTGGCGCGGATTACGCCGTCAAGATGGCCAATTGGAAGCCCGAAGATTCCGACCTCGATGAAGTCGGCGTGTACGTTGCCTCTGGCATCGGCGGGTTCGACATCATCGAGCGCGAGCACATCAAGCTGATGCAAGGCGGCCCCGGGAAAATTTCGCCCTTCTTCATTCCTTCGGCGATCGTCAATCTGGCTTCCGGCCACATTTCAATTCGTTACGGCGCGCGCGGCCCGAATTCCGCAACCGCCACGGCCTGCTCCGCTTCGGCCCACGCCATCGGGGATTCTTTTAAAATTATTGAACGCGGCGCTGCCGAGATGATGATCTGCGGCGGCACCGAAGCCACCATCACTCCCATGGGTATCGGCGGGTTTGCTTCCATGCGCGCGCTCTCCACGCGCAACGACGCGCCAGAAAAAGCCAGCCGGCCGTTTGACGCGGACCGCGACGGCTTCGTTGTCGGCGAAGGCGCGGGGATTGTGATTCTCGAATCCCTGGAACACGCGCAGAAGCGCAACGCTCCCATCCTCGCGGAAGTTGTCGGCTACGGCATGAGCGGCGACGCGTATCACATCACGCAGCCAGCGGAAAATGGCGACGGCGCCTTCCGCGTGATGCGCGCTGCGCTCAAGGACGCCAAGATTTCCGCCGACGACATCGGATACGTCAATGCTCACGGAACGTCCACGCCGCTCGGTGACGCCATCGAGACCACGGCAATGAAGCGTCTCTTCGGTGAGCGCGCGATAAACAAGAAATTGCCGGTCAGCTCGACCAAGTCCATGACCGGCCATCTCCTCGGCGGTGCAGGCGGCCTCGAGGGTGGCATCTGCGTTCTCGCTCTGCGCGATCAGATTCTTCCGCCCACCATCAACCAGGACACGCCGGATCCCCACTGCGATCTCGACTACGTTCCCAACGTCGCCCGCAAAGCCACGGTGGATTATGCGCTCTCGAATTCGTTCGGTTTTGGCGGTACCAACGCCGCCCTGATTTTCAAGCGCTGGGCCGGGAAATAATATTTCCGGCAACGTGTAGTGGCCGATCTTAAGATCGGCCACTACAATTTGAATTAGCCGCCTCGGGATTTACCTTCGCTCCCCGCGCCAGCCTATATCAGTCTTTGTAGCGGCCGCCTTCCGAGGCGGGCGCTTTTCAGTTCGAAAGGCAACTCATGAACATTCTCGTCTGCATCAAGCAGGTTCCGGCGAAAGACGCCCCGCTCGCCATCGCCGGCAACTGGATCAAAGAATCGGACATCGGCTTCGAAATGAACGAGCCGGACTCCTACGCGCTCGAAGAAGCGCTTCGCCTGAAGGAAAAGCATGGCGGCGAAGTCATCGCGCTTTCCCTCGGCCCCGAACGCGTGAAACAAACGATTAAGGAAGCGCTCGCTAAAGGCGCCGACCGCGGCATCCATATCGCCGACGACAATTTCGCGCAACTCGATCCCCTCGGCACCGCAAAAGTCATCGCTGCCGCCATCGCCAAAGAAAAAGTGGATCTCGTCCTCACCGGCCTGCAAAGCGACGACCACGGCTTCGGCCAGACGGGCGTTCTTCTCGCGGCTCTTCTGAATCTTCCGCACGCCACGCTCATCATGCAGATTGACGTGGAAGACGCGAAAATGAAGCTCAAGCGCGAACTCGAAGCCGGCTGGTTCCAGTGGATCGAGTGCCCGCTGCCCGCAGTGCTCACCATTCAGTCGGGCATCAACAAGGTCCGCTATGCCACGCTCAAGGGCATCATGGCCGCCAAGAAAAAAGAGATCGCTGCGCTCACCCGCGATTCCCTCGGCGTCACTGTCGAACTGACGCAAAAAATCGAAAAAATCTACGTTCCCACCAAAACCAAGAAAACAGAATTCCTCACCGGCACGCCGAAGGAAGCCGCGGCCAAGCTGGTCGAAAAACTCAAGTTCGAAGCGCGGGTGATCTGATCATGAAAATTCTCGTCATTGCGGAACAGCGCCAGGGAAAGTGGAACAATACGAGCTTTGAGACTCTCGTCGCTGCGCAGCAGATCGCCACTGCCTCATCGGCCACCGTTAGCGCCCTCGTCATTGGCAAAGGCATCGCTGCGCTCGCCGGTGAACTCGCAACTAAAAACGTTGCCGAAGTTCTCCTTGTCGAGCACGACCTTCTCGATGCCTACACTCCGGACGGTTATTGCGCCGCGCTCAAGCAAGTCATCGAATCGGCAAAACCCGATCTCGTTCTCTTCCCCCACACCTATCAGGTGCGTGACTTCGCCCCGAAACTCGCCGCCGTACTCGGCAAAGGAATGATCGGTGATTGTGTCGGCTTCCACAGCGAAGGCGGCAAGCTGATTTTCGTTCGCCAGATGTTCCAGGGGAAGACCGCAGCGGATGTCACCTTCACCGGCGCCGCTCCCTGGTTCGTATCGTTTCAGTCGGGCGCCTTTCGCGCCGACCAACTCGCCGCTCACCCTGGCGGCAAGGCCCCGGTCAACTCAGTTACCGTAAATGTGAACGCCTCTGACATTCGCACCAAGCCGCTGGAACTTTTCAAAGAAGCAAAATCCGCCGTTGACCTCACCCAGGCCCCGCTCATCGTCGCTATCGGCCGCGGCATCAAGGCGCCCGAAAATATCGCGCAGGCCGAAGCGGTCGCCAAGGCCATGGGCGCGGAACTCGCCGCCTCGCGCCCCATCTGCGATGAAGGCTGGCTCCCGATGGAGCGGCAAATCGGCAGCTCCGGTCAGACCGTCGCACCAAAGTTGTATCTTGCGCTCGGCATTAGCGGGGCCATTCAGCACGTCGTCGGCATGAAAGGCGCGCGCACCATCGTCGCCGTCAACAAAGACCAGAACGCGCCCATTTTTGAAATCGCCGACTACGGCATCGTCGCGGACATTTTCGAGATCATGCCCGCGCTCACCGAGGAGCTGCAAAAAGCCAAAGGCTAGAGTTCAATTTAATTGTGCGAATTTTTTAATAAACTGTTGTCACACACGCACTTCACCCGATTCTTCTTGCCCTCACTTGCGCATGCGCGCAAGCTAAATGCATGTTCTCCTGGGCCCGCGCACTCACTCGTCACATCACCGCCGACGAACTCGCCAACACGCTTACTCACGGCTTCGGCCTCGTCAGCAGCATAGTGGGCTTCGCCATTCTTCTGATTCTCGCGATCATACGCGGCGGCAAGTGGCAAATCCTCGGCTGCGCCATTTTTGGAGCCACGCTTGTCTGCCTCTACGCGGCCTCCACTTTCTATCACGGCACCTCTTCGCCGCGTGCAAAACGCGCCCTCTTGATCTTTGACCACAGCGCCATTTACCTGCTCATTGCCGGTACCTACACGCCATTTCTCCTCGTCAACCTGCATGGCAGTTGGGGTTGGTCGCTCTTGGCCGTAATCTGGAGCATGGCAGTCGTTGGCATCCTGTTTAAACTGTGGTTCGCCGACCGCTTTCCGGTGATTTCCGTCTCCGCCTACGTCGCCATGGGCTGGCTTGGCGTCATCGCTGCCCACCAGGTCTATACGCATGTGCCGCTCACCGGCGTCGTCTGGATCGTCCTTGGCGGCCTCGCCTACTCCATCGGCGTAATCTTCTACGCCTGCAAGAAAATCCCCTACCACCACGTTATCTGGCATCTCCTGGTCATGACCGGCAGCACCTGCCACTACATCGCCATACTGTATTCCGTTTTTCCCCGCGCCTGATCTTGCGCCTCCAGGCTTTAATCTTCCATTTAGGTTGGCTTCGTTACCTTGCTAACGTAGCAGAGGGTGTGTCTCTCATTTCCTTCTGCGTTGTATTCGCGTGTTTCCCAACGCAGCTCTTCGTCCACGGGCCCAAATGAAATCTGTGAATTCCAATCCGGCAGTTCACCTGCATCGCGCGAATCGCGCCCTTCTTTTTTTCCTCTTCTTTCTCGCTCTTCCCACCGCACTCCTCTCCCAGACTCCGCAACCCACCCCTCCGGCCCACACTCTCTCCGGCACGGTTCTTGATCCTTCATCCGCCGATGTAGCGGATGCTCAAGTTACCCTCCTGACCTCCGGCGGCTCCGTCCATGCCTCTGCTACCACCGACCGCGTCGGCTACTTCTTCTTCGATGACTTACCCTACGGAAAGTATCGCCTTCGTATTCACGCTACTGGGTTCAAGGATTTGCTCGCCGACGTCACGGTGGGCGCGAAGCCGCTATCGCCTCTGCGCATCACGTTGGCCATTTCCGCGGTCAGCGAGGTTGTCAGCGTAACGGCCGATGAAAGCGTCCCACAGACCTCGTCCGACCCCTCCGAAAATCTCAACGCCAACAACATCACCCGCGACGCCCTCGATCGCGTCCCCGTCTTCGACCTCGACTACATCACGCTTCTCTCCCGTTTCCTCAGCGACGATGCCATCGCCACCAGTGGCGTCTCACTCGTCGTCAACGGCGTGGAGGCCAATGGTCCCGGCGTCTCCGCTTCCGCCGTCCAGGAAGTCAAAATCAATCAGAATCCCTATTCCGCGCGATTCGCGCGCCCCGGCCGCGCCCGCATTGAAATCACCACCAAAGCCGGCACGCCCGCATACCACGGCACCGTGAATTTCCTGACCCGCAATTCCGTTTTCGATGCCAGCAACACCTTTGCCGCCACCAAGCCTTCCGAAAGCCGCTACATGGAAGAGGGTTCTTTCACCGGACCCCTCGGCCGCGACAAAAGAAATACGTTCCTGCTCTCGCTGGAGCAGGACAACGACAATCTCCAGGCCGTCGTCCACGCCTTTGGCCCCAACAGCACTACCATTGACAATAATGTGCCCGCGCCTCAGCGCCACTTCTTCGGCTCCTTCCGTGCGTTCCACGATTTCGACAATGGCGACCAGGTCTGGATCGGATATTCCTACGAGGATCAGAAGCTCAAAAATCAGGGCGTCGGTGGCATCGTTCTTCCTGAGGCCGGTTACACCACTGGTTTCACCGAGCACGAACTCAACGTCAGCTACCGCCACATCTTTTCATCGAAGTGGGTCAACCAACTCCGTTTTCTCTTCGGCCACAACGATAACCCCACCACCAGCAACGTTGCCGCTCCGCAAATCGTCGTTCAGGGTTATTTCACCGGCGGCGGCGCACAGGCCGATCTCCACCGTACGGAAGCCCACTTCGATGGAACCGACTTCCTTACCTACACCAGCGGCCGCCACACGCTGGTTTTTGGCGTGGACGTCCCCGACCTCAGCCGCCGCGGCAGCGACGATTTTACCAACCAGCAAGGCACGTATACTTTCGCCAGCATCAACGCTTTCAATGCAAACCAACCCGCTGGCTTCCGCATCCAGACGGGCAACGGGCATCTCATTTTCTGGGAACGCATCGTCTCCGGTTTCATGGAAGACAGTGTGCGCATCAAGCCAAATCTCTCCGTCACGCTCGGCGTGCGCTACTACTTCCAGAACTACTTCAACGACGACGTGAACAACTTTGCGCCTCGCTTCGCATTTGCCTACGCGCCCAAGGCCCAGGGCAAGACCGTTTTGCGAGGCGGCGCTGGCGTTTTCTATGACCGCTCCGGCAATCGCGCCATCGCCGACCTGCTGCATTACAACGGGACAAGTCTCCTGCGCCAGATCCTTCCCCTGCAAACCGGCGGGACTGTTCCTTTTCCCGTCACGCCAGCGGACCTTGCCGGTGTTCCCACCAGCCTGGTGGAACTCGATCCGCACCTCAGGATTCCCTACATTATTCAATACAGTTTTGGCATCGAGCGCCAGATCACTTCGAAGAGCACCTTCAGCGCCACCTACGTCGGCACGCGCGGCATTGATCTATTCACGTCGCGCGATATCAACGCGCCGCTTGCACCCGACTATCTCGCGCGCCCCAATTCCGCCTTCGGCCAGATCCGCCAGATGGAATCGGAGGGCTACCAGAAAGGCAATTCGCTGGAACTGACGTTCCGCGGCAAGCCAACCAAATATTTTGCCGGCCAGGCGCAATACATCCTGGGCAAGTCCTACAACAACACCAGCGGCATCACCTATTTTCCCGGCAACAGCAATTTCTCGAATCTCGATTGGGCGCGCTCCGACAACGACCGCCGCCACAAATTTGATCTGCTCGGCACCTTCGAGCCGTCAAATCTCTTCAGCCTCGGGGTCGCGCTTCAGGCTTACTCCGGGAAGCCCGTCAACGTAACCACCGGACTCGATTCGAATGGCGACGGTGTTTTCAACGACCGCCCGAATGGCGGCCTCGCTCCGCGCAATTCCCTGCACGGGCCGGGGCTTCTGAACCTCGACGTCAACGTCGCCCACGATTTCCGTTTCAAGAAAGAGAAAAAAGACGGCCCTGTGCTCACCGCCGCGCTCAACGTTTTCAACATCCTCAATCACCCCAACTATGTCACCTTCATCGGAGTCGTCGGCCCCGACGGCGGCCCGCGCAATCCCAATTTTGGCTTTCCTGCCTCCGCGTACCCCGGCCGCCGCTTCCAGATAAATCTCGAATGCAAGTTCTGACCTCAGGGAGAACGGTTTACCTCTTGTCGGGCCTGCCTTCTGCCTGCCCGCCGCAGGAGGGAAGCGGGCCGCTCTTCGTTTTTATTTACAGCAGGTTGCCGTGTCCCCCTCCGCGCAGAAAGCCGTTGGCGTATTTTTCATCCACCGGTAGAATCATCCTGCTGCCATCCCACGCGAAAGGCCCACCTGTGAAACCCTGGTTCAACCTCGCGCCCACGTTCGTTCTGCTCACCCTCTTCGCTGCGCAGGAATCCTCCGCACCCGCACCCGTTCCGGTCGAGCAGGAGCCTCATCACCATCTGCTCCTGAAAAACGACTACCTGCTCGTGATGCGTGTCGTCCTTCAGCCCGGCGAGCGCAGCTTGTATCACGTCCATTCGGTTGACGATGTAGCCGTCTGGCTTGGCAACTCCAGCGCAACCCAGCAACTCCCCAATGAGCCTGAGAGTGCTCCCGCCGAACAGAAGCCGGGCAACATTTCCCTGCGCACTCTTCGTGAAGCTCCCCTCACGCATCGGGTTCACAACGTGGGGCAAGGGCTTTTCGACGTGTTAGACGTTGAACTTCTCCAGCGCCCGGAGCATCCTTCCACTGCCGTTGCAGGTCCGGTTGCCGGCGAAAATCCGAGCGCCCGCGTTTATAAATGGACGCTCGCGCCCGGAAGCGTCACGCCGATGCACACGCATGAACGCCCCTACCTGATTATTGCTGTCACGGGATTCCAGTTGAAAATGACCGCGCCCGATGGACAGTCGTTCACTCACGAAATCAAGCCTGGCGATTTTCACTGGGTTTCCACGAAGGTTACTCACACGTTGGCAAACGCGGGAAACGGCGAGGGTCAGATCATCGAAATCGAACTGAAATAGCGGTCGTCTCTTGTGTTTTGTAATGCCCATCTTCTGCCTGCCCGCCGCAGGAGGGAGGTGGGCCATCCCCGGTGTGGTCCAGGTTTATCAAACTCCACCTCACAATTTCGCCGCGAAGCGGATTACGAATTTTTTTCGGCTTTCGCCAACCACTTATCCAGCAGTGGCAAATACTTCGGCTCCAAATCCACAAACGCCAGGCCCGCTCCACGATTTGCCTGTGAATAGACGACGCTCGCCTTGGTCTCAATCAGGACATTCTCTTCCGTCCAGATCTTCAGCCGGATGACCGTATGCATGGGAAACGGGTTCATCATGTCCAGATAACACCCGTTGCGGCTCAGTTCGCTGACACGCGTCGCAATCCGCACTTCGGATTTTTCTTCCAGCAGTTCCGCGCTGGCAAAAAACATGTATCGTGGCGTGCGGCGACGTTCGCTATCCATCGTTCCTCCCAAGCTCCGCTTTTCGTTCCGTACTATTCGATCAGTCGTTCGGTATCTCTATCTTCTCCTTCTTTTCCCTCAAATGCTCACCCCCTTGCCCTTTGCGCCACTAGCATCTGGCTGCTTCTACCGGGTTGAGTCGCGACACGGCATTCCTCGTTTGCGCTCATGCCTCGCATCGACCAGAGCAATTAGCCTGAGACTGATCGTCAGGATCTCCCTCCGCCACCCCTCTTTCCGCCAGAAGTTCACTGCTCACACCCGTCTGCCTGCGGTTGCCTTATACTGGCAGGGACAATCTGTGGAGCAGCCAATGATGAACAGTGATCACGAAACCGGTACAAGCCGCGTACGGCTGATTCTGCTGGCCCTGATTCTCCTTCTCGGGGCCTATTGGGTAGGAGCGCGCTACGGCCCTCATCAGTCCAAAGAGGTGGAAGCCCGTCGCCTGGGCGCCAGCCAGCCCGGACTCGCCTTGAAGACCGCCTCCGAGCGTTCTGAATCCCTCACCGAAGACGAATCCATCAACGTCCGCATCTATCGCCAGGCGTCACCTGCCGTCGCCAACGTCCTCACCAAAGCCACGGAGTATGACTTCTTCATGGACCCCGTTCCGGTGGAAGGTGCCGGCTCCGGCTTCCTCATCGATCCCCGCGGCTATATCCTCACGAACTTCCACGTCGTCGCCGGCGCGCAAACCATCGAAGTCATTCTTGGCGATAAGAGCCGCTACCCCGCGAAATTCATCGGTGCCGACCAGCGGAATGACGTCGCGCTCCTCAAGATTGATCCCAAAGGGAAACACCTCGCATCGTTGACGCTTGGCGATTCCTCCGCGCTACAAGTGGGCCAGAAGGTGCTCGCCATCGGCAATCCTTTCGGTTTTCAGTCCACGCTCACCACCGGTGTCGTCAGCGCTCTCGGCCGCACCGTGCAGACCAGCCAGAGCACGTTCATTGATGACGCGATTCAGACCGACGCCTCCATCAACCGCGGCAATTCCGGCGGCCCGCTCATCAACACCCACGGTGATGTTATCGGGATCAACTCTGCCATCTACACGCCTTCTGGCACCGCGGCCGGAATTGGTTTCGCCATTCCGATCAACACCGCAAAGCTGATCGCCACCGACCTCATCAACGAGGGCCGCGTCCGCCGTGCGTATCTGGGCGTGAGCACGCTGGAGCTGACCGGATGGCTCTCCGAGGCTCTCGATTTGCCAGTGCAGGAAGGTCTGCTGGTGGAACTAGCCACCAAGGGAGGCCCCGCCGCTGTCGCCGGAATTCACGGCGGCGACCGCACCGTGCAATCCGGAATGCGCCGCCTGACCATTGGGGGCGACGTCATCGTCGGCATCGACGGTCAGAAGGTCGCCAATCAATTCGACATGAATGTTCTGCTGAACCGCAAGCGCCCCGGCGATACGGTCACCGTCACCGTCTATCGCGGCGCGAAAAAAGTAGACCTGCCCGTCAAGCTCGGCGAACGTGACGGCAACTAGCCTGCCGCTCTCCGGCGATTTTTCCTAAGATGTAACGATGAGGCGGAAATTTGTCATCCTGCTTGCCCGCCGCAGGAGGGAAGCCATCCGATAAGGATGGCTGAAGGATCTCAGTGTAAAGTCCTACCCAGAACTTAGCGAGCGCGCCTTCCGAAGCCAGAAAAATCGCTTCATCGCCCGAATTCCGCGCGAAACTTCTCCCTCTCCTCGTTCGTGAACGAAAACCATCCCTCGGCAATATCCCGCACGCGTTCCAGTTCTTTCTGCATCTCCTTATGTTTCACCTCGATCATCTCCGCATCCGCGTCTTGCGGAACATAGATCGGATTGCCGCCAATCAGCACCGCGCGCGCAAACAGTCCGGGCAACAGAAAATGATCCCAGGTCTTCTCGATCGTCTTTCCGCGGTCCACACCCACATGGAACACCATGATCGGCGCCCCCGTCATTCGCGCCAGCAGCACCGGACCAACTTTAGCGACGTAGCGCGGCCCCCGCGGCCCGTCGATCGTGAACGCGCAGTCGTAACCCTCGGCGATTCGCTGCGCCATCACCTGCAAGCCACGCAGCCCGCCACGCGAAGAGCTCCCCTGCGCCGTGCCGAATCCCAGCCGCTCGATCACTTTGCGCGTCCACTGCCCGTCAAACGCCGTCGTGTTCATCACCACAATTTCCCGGTTCCTCGCATACCAGGAAATCGGCAGGATCACCCTGTGCCAGAAAGCCCAAATGCAGGGCTGCTCCGTCGCCAGGAACTCATCTACCTTGGCTCGTCCAGCGGTGTCAAAGCGCAGCGTTGGTCCCAGCACGCGAATCACGCTGTACACAACCGCCGCGATGATGGGAATCTGGATCCGCCGGCTCCATGGCAGCTCTGGCAGCCGCGTATCGTAATGCGCGCTGACCGCGGGCTCGGATTCCGGCTCTCGTATGTCGCGGTTTTCCATCTTCCTATAGTATATAGAGTGTCCCCCTTTCCCCTGCCCCGCTGGAGAGCGAAGCAAGTGACAAGCATGGCCAATAACGGAACATCACACGGCATCGCCATGTTTCTGGTCTGCGCCGCCGTGTTCGCCGCTTCTCTTGTTGGAATTGCGGCGCGCGCCGACAATCCGCCGGCGGATGCGATCGGCGTCATCGAAGGCGAAGCCATCTCGGTGGAAGGACAGATGAGCGTGGAAGTGGTCCACGGACAGGTGAAGACGATTCTGCGCAGCGGCAGCGACGTCCACGTGAAGGCGGGGCAGGCGCGCATTGATCTTGTGGAAGGCGGGCAGATCATGATCTGCGGCCCGGCTCATTTTTCGATGCTCAAGGCCGGCGGGGCAATTACGCTGGCGCTCGATTCCGGAACAATTCATGCGGTGATTAGCAGCGAGGTCTCTCTCAACATTTACACCGCGCAAATCCAGGCGCATCCGATTTCGATCGGGAATGGCGCCGAGGACATCCTGGTTGGTCTCGATACCACGGGAGCCATGTGCATTCGCGCGAACAAGGGAGCAGTGCGCGTTGAGCAGCAGTTGACTGGTCAAAGCGTGCTGGTGCCCCAGAGCGGCGACGTCTCCCTGACAAACGGCCAGATCGAGAGTCTGCGGACCGCCGCAGGACACTGTGTCTGCACATTGCAGACCGTAATGAAGCCCATGACCGCGGGGGCCGAAATCAGCCAACTGGCGACCAAGGACGACATCAAGAAAAAAGCCGCCGAGACAAAATCTCCCGCACCTCAGGAGGACGCTGCTCAGCCCGAGGAACCCGTGTATCAGGTGTTCATGCCGCCGCTGCGATACGACGCCAAAGCCAGGGTGCAAGCCGATTTCGATCCGAACCTCATCATCCTGGTGCGTCGTGTGCGCGTGCGGCCCACGCTGATTTTTCAAGGGCGCGTGGAGGGCGATCCGGTAGTGGCCCAGGCTGGTGGGCCCGCGCCGGCAACGAAAGCACAGTCAACGCCGCAGAAACCGGCGGAAGTGTCTACTTGGAGTCGTGTAAAAACGTATTTCCGGAGGCTCTGGTCGCCCTCAACGTGACCCGATTCCTTGCGAGGCGGGACCGTGTCGAACTGAATCTGACGTGCGATTTACCGTCCCCCGGCTCCCCGTCGCCCATGTTTACCTTTCAAGAATCCGTCGTTAAATCCCTGAAGTTCCGGAAGTGTATTTCCACAGGAAATCGCGGATAATTTCACAAGTCAAAGTCCTGGAGTGAACCCGCACCTGATGCAAAACTCGAGCCAGTGCCTCCCGCGGCAATTTTTTGCCTTCTCCTTACTTCTGCTCCTCGGCCTCCTGCTCCTCCAGGGTTGCGCCTCTTCCTCATCCGGCGACCCGAATCCAACGCCCCTCGCCATCTCAACTACTTCCTTGCCCAGCGGACAGGTTGGCGCGGCCTATAGCACCACACTCGGAGCAAGCGGGGGGACCACACCTTACACATGGACTTTGACCAGCGGCACGCTTCCGACAGGCTTGATACTGAACGCTGCGACGGGAGCAATCACCGGAACACCGACGTTATCAGTCACAAACTCACCGCTGACATTTCAGGTACGGGATTCAGGTAGCCCGGCACAGACGAAAACGGTGAATTTGACGTTGACAATTGGCCCAGTCCCGGGCACCGGCGTAATCATCTCGCCCCGTCGCGGTGGGGTTGCGATAAATCAGTTGCTGCCCCTAACAGCGACGGTGCCAAATGACGTTGCAGGTGCGGGCGTCAAGTGGAGCGTCTCAGCCGGCGGACTGCTCAGTGGGCAATCCACGACAAAGGCTTCGTTCAACTCGGCGGCAGCCGGAGTCTATACCGTCACGGCAACAAGCAATGCGGACGGATCGAAATCGGCCAGCGTCACAATTGGTGTGACCGGTCTGAGTGGAGTGACGACGTATCACAACAACCTCTCGAGGGATGGAGTGAATCCCCAAGAGTATGCTCTGACGACGGCAAATGTCACGACGAGTTCCTTCGGGAAACTCTTCTCTTGCCCGGTGGACGGGGCGATTTACGCGCAACCGCTATGGTTGCCCAACCTGACAATCGGCGGGGGATCGCACAACGTCGTTTTTGTGGCGACCACCCACGATTCGGTATACGCCTTCGATGCAGACATCAGTCCCTGCGTAACTTATTGGCAAAAGTCCTTGCTGGGAGTCGGGGAAACATTCGTGAATTACACTGATGTGAACAGCGCGGACATCCAGCCGGATATCGGCATCATTGGTACCCCAGTTCTCGATTTGTCCACCAAGACGCTCTATGTCGTGACGAAATCCGAGGACACTGGCACTTCCTGCATACCTTCCGCTGCTTGCCATCAGCGGCTCCACGGATTGAGCCTTATCGACGGCAGCGAGAAGTTCGGGGGTCCGGCAACGATTGACGCATCCATTACGGTGTCCGGGACTGGAGACGGCTCGAGTGGCGGAGTCCTCCCGTTTAACCCCCTCACCGAAAATCAAAGGCCGGGCCTGGCGCTGGTCAATGGAGTCGTTTACGTCTCTTGGGCCTCCCACGACGACAACGACCCATATCACGGTTGGGTTATGGGCTTCAGTGCCGGCAATCTGGCCATTGCGCCGGTCGCAGTGTGGAACAGCACTCCAAATCTGGTTGCTGGTTTTGCGCAATCCCGCGGAGGAATCTGGATGTCGGGCGGAGCTCCCGCGGCCGACTCGTCCAACAACCTTTATTTTCTGACGGGGAACGGATCGTTTGACGCGGGCTCTGGCGGATTGAACTACGGCGATTCCACGGTAAAACTCAGCACCGCCTCAGGTCTCACGGTTGCAGGATACTTCACCCCTGCCGACCAACTGAATCTGAATTCCAACGACTCCGACCACGGGTCGGGGGGAGCCGCGATCTTGATCGATCAACCCTTGGGACCCGTGCTTCACCTCTTGATCGGTGGCGGTAAGAACGGGGTCCTGTACCTCGTGGATCGCGACAACCTCGGAGGCTTCGATCCCGCAATAAACCACGTAATACAAGAACTGAGCATTGGCCAATCCATCTTTGCGACAAGCGCTTTCTGGACCAACAACCTCTTTATCGCCGGACGTGGTGGCCCGTTAATGCAGTACACGTTTAATCCGGGTACAGGGCTCTTCGGAATATCTCCAACCCATTCTTCTCCTGGCAGTTTTGGATTTCCAGGCGCGACTCCCTCCGTTTCCTCAACTGGCGGTTTAACGAACGGAATCGTTTGGGCCCTCGACAATACCAACTACTGTACGCTGCAGTCACCTAATTGCGGCCCGACGATGCTCCACGCCTATGATGCGACAAATGTGAGTACCGAACTCTGGAACTCATCGCAGGCCGGTGGTAATCGCGATCAGGCGGGGAATGCGGTGAAATTCACCGTGCCCACGGTTGCGAACGGAAAGGTGTATGTGGGAACCCGCGGCAATAATACAGGTGGCGCCTCGAACACGACCAGCATTCCTGGCGAATTGGATGTCTACGGCTTGCTGCCTTGACGCTCGCACTGAAGGGCGAACTGCTTGTGACACCCTCCTGAGATCAGCGATATTGCGTCTACAACGAACTACATGCCTTCGTAGTTGGGGCCTCCGCCGCCTTCGGGAACAACCCAATCGATGATCTGGTAGGGGTCGGCGATATCGCAGGTCTTGCAGTGCACGCAGTTGGCGGCATTTATTTTCAGCTTCAGTCCATTACTTTCTTTCACCATTTCGTAGACTGCGGCCGGACAAAAATACTGGCAGGGATTCCCAAATTCCTCCACGCAGCGCGTTGAGCAGATGTTCAGGTCCTGAACCTTCAGGTGGCACGGCTGATCTTCGTCGTGGCGCGTTCCAGAGTGATAGACGTCCGTCAGGCGGTCGAAAGTGAACTTTCCGTCGCCCTTGAAACGCTCCGGCGCTGGCCGGCCGAAAATCGGCCGGTAGGCTTCGTGGCCCGCGTGCGCGCGCATGGGATCGATGATGCCGGCGCCGCCGGTAATCTGCTGCAGGCCAGAGTAGAAGAAGCCATCCAGCAGGCCGTTGCGGAAAGACTGGTGAAAGTTGCGAACTTTCCAGAGCTCTTCCTTGATGTAACTCTGATCGATCTTTTCCTTATAAAGCTTCAACGTGCTGGCGGAGTAGTCGCCCTTCTTGAGCGCTTCAAAAATGGTTTCGGCGGCGAGCATGCCGCTTTTCATCGCAAGATGCACGCCTTTGAGCCGCTGCGAGTCGAGAAAGCTGCCGGAGTCGCCGACGATGAGACCGCCATCGAGATAATTTCGCGGCATGGCATACCATCCGCCGTAAGGGAGAGACTTCGCCCCGTACCGAACCAGCTTTCCGCCTTCCAGAATGTTGCGCACAAAGGGATGCGTCTTCCACGTCTGAAACGCCGCGTGGGGATCAAAGCGCGGGTCCTCGTATTCGAGAGCGATCACCAGTCCGATCGAAACGCGGTTGTTGTTGAGGCCGTAGATCCAACCCCCGCCGTACATCTTGGTGGAAATGGGCCACCCGAGCGTGTGCGCAACATAGCCCGGCTGAAGTTTGCCGGGCTGGATGTCCCAGAGTTCCTTGATCCCGATGCCGTAGCTTTGCGGATTGATGTTGTCCAGATTCTTTTTCGCGACGAGTTGTTTCGTGAGCGAGCCGCGAGTGCCTTCGGCTAGGACCGTCACCTTAGCGCGCAGTTCGTAGCCTGGGGTGAAGTTGTCCTTGGGTTTGCCGTTCTTGTCGAGCCCCTTGTCCTCGGTAATCACGCCCGCGATTCCATCACCTTCGTAAATCAGTTCCGCGCCGCCGAATTCCTTGAACAGATTTACGCCTCCCGATTCGACCAGCCCGCCCATCCACTTCACGAGCTTGCTTAGCGAGATGACGAAGTTGCCCGCGTTATTGAACGGCGGCGGCGTGACGGGGATGCGATAGGAAGATTTTTCCGTGAAGACAAGCGCGGCCGAATCCGTAACCGGCGTATCGAGCGGCGCGGTTTTCTGGAAGTCAGGAACGAGCTCCGCGAGCGCCTTGGGGTTCATGATCGCGCCGGAAAGCTGGTGCGCGCCAATGTCACGGCCCTTTTCAAGAACGTAAATGTTTTCGGCGGAAAGCTCAGGCTTCGCCCCGCTGGCGTTGTGCTGCGTGATGAGATTCGCAAGATGCAGCGCGCAGCCGAGACCCGCCGGTCCGGCGCCGACGATTAGAACGTCTGCTTCCAGTTGTTCGCGTTGGATGGCCATTCCGGCATTTTATCAAACAACTGTTTGGCGAAAAGCCGGAATCTGGGGTGAGAGGAAGGATCGGTGAACTTTCTTCGCGGGCAACGTCCCAAAAGATCTAGAAGCCAGGGGCGCCACTGGAGGCGGGGCGCATCTCCGGGGCGTTGACGCCAAAACGAAGGTGCGCGAACCACGACTGGCTCAGCGACATGAATCCCGTATAGAGATAGCCCCAAACAAACAACAGGAGGAACGGCACGGTGGCGTAGTTTTCGTTGATGATGGCGTAGACGACCGTTAGCGCGAAATAGAGGCCTAGCCCAACTTCGAAATAGGGCATCCAGCCAGCCTTGTTTTTATACTTCTTGGCGGCAAAGGTACCGGTCTTGCCCTCAATCTTGAATTTGGGCGTGCGCGCAAAATCGGACTTCTTGCCGACGATGGCTTCCAGAACGGCTTGGGCGTTGCGCACGCTGATACCGATTCCCGTGGCCATCACGAACGGCATGTACAGAAAAGTCGTCAGCCAGGTTTTGGGACGCAGCTCTTTTTGTGCGGCGAGGTAAAAGCTGGAGATCGAACAGGTGGACGCAAGGAACAGCGGCAGGTCGATCACCAGCATCTGGAACCACCCCTGATAGAAGCGCACGATCATCGCGGGCAGCAGCATCGTGGAGAGAAGCACCATCAGCGGATAAGAGATGTTCGCGGTGAGGTGGAAAAAGGCTTCGGACTTCACATAAAACGGCACGTCTGACCTGAAAACTTTGGGGAGAATTTTCTTGGCCGTCTGCATCAGGCCTTTCGCCCAGCGTGCCTGCTGCGCTTTGAAGCCGTTCATGTCCACGGGGAGCTCTGAAGCGCACTCGATTTCCGGCAAATAAAGAAATTTCCAGCCCTTGAGCTGCGCGCGATAGGAAAGATCGGTGTCTTCGGTGAGCGTGTCGTGCTCCCAGCCCCCGGCCGCATCAATGGCGGCACGGCGCCAAACGCCAGCCGTGCCGTTGAAATTGAAAAAAGTGCCGCGGCGCGAACGCCCGCCATGCTCGATCACGAAATGCCCGTCGAGCAGAATGGTTTCAACGCGCGTGAGCAGGGAATAATCGCTGTTGAGATACGTCCACCGGGTCTGCACCATGCCGATCTTGCCGTCGGTCGCTGGGTCAAGGAAATACGGAACCGTCCGTCGGAGAAAATCGGCCTGTGGGATGAAATCCGCGTCAAAGATAGCCACAAATTCTCCCTGCGCTGTCTTCAAGCCATTTTCGAGCGCGCCGGCCTTGAATCCTTCGCGATTCGTGCGGTGGATATAGGCGATGGGGAATCCCTGGATTGCGTGGCGCTCCACGCAGGCGCGGGCGACTTCGCGCGTTTCGTCGGTCGAATCGTCGAGCACCTGGATGTCCAGCAACTCGCGCGGGTAATCGAACTGTGCGACGGCATCCACCAACCGCTCGATGACGTAGCGTTCGTTGAAGATGGGAAGCTGTATGGTAACCTTGGGCCAGTTTTCCACCGGTGGCGGCGGAGGCGGAATATTCTTGCGATAGGCGAAGTAGTCGTAGAGCAGGACGTACCGGTGCAGCCCGTAAAGGGCCAGCGTGAAGAGCACGATGAAGTAAGGAATCATCATCGCCAGGTCAAACGTGTTGGCGTTGTAAACCCCGGTGAATGTCCTGTCCGTGATTTTGTGCCAGTAGTGGCTCAGGCCGCCCTGGCCGAGCGCTGCGAAAAGAAGTGGAGCCAAGTTGAGCAAGATGCGTGTCTCTCCGAATGACTTCTGAAAATCAAACTGAAAATCTGAAGCTTGCCGGTCTGCTGGGAGCAGGAGCGTTGCTCGAAGCGCTCTACCTGCGGATGCACAGCCTGTATTACTTGAAAAACCACGCGATTGCGTTTATGGTGCTGGCGCTCGCCGCCGGCATAGTCTACCTGATTGCCTTATATGGTTTCGAACAGACCCGGGCGTCGCGCGCGACATTCATTTTACTCATTTTTGGCTCCCTTGTATTCCGCGCCACCCTTTGGCCCATGCAGCCAACGCTTTCGGACGATTTGCAGCGCTACCGCTGGGACGCCAAACTTCAGGCGAACGGTTGGAACCCATACGCAGTAGCGCCCCAGGATCCAAGGCTCGCCAATCTGCGCGACCACTATTACGAAATCATGCCAGGCCGGGAAACGCCGACAATCTATCCGTCGGCGACCGAGTTGGTGTATCGCGCGACATGGAAAGTGTTTCCGGGTCCAACCGCCTTCAAAGTGCCGTTTGCGGCGGCGGATGTTCTGGTGATGCTGCTCCTGGCGTGGATGTTCCGCGAAGAAAAGGATCGCGCATTCCGCGTCGCGGTCTACGCGTGGAATCCGCTGGTGATCGTGGAATTTGCCGGCAGCGGGCACAACGATGCGCTTGCCTTGCTTGGCATTGTTGGCAGCCTTGCGCTTCTGAAAAAACGGCCCGCCCTTGCGAGCATTCCGATCGCGCTGGCAACAATGGCCAAGGTGTTCCCCGGTGTGTTGTTGCCAGTGTGGATTCGTCGTGCGGGCTGGCCGGAAAAGCGCGCGGGCTGGTGGGCCGCCGTGCTTGCGGGCGCGACGTGCGTACTGGTAGTGCTGCCGTACTGGCAAGCGTTGGGAGTGTTTCGTGCGAACCTGGCGTATTACGAAGCGACCTGGAAAAATTATCATGCCAGCTTGTACACGGTGATCGATTGGCTGACCGGCGGCGGAACGAAAATTCCCGCATTGGCGGGCGCCGCGGCCATCTGGGGGCTCGCGTTGTGGCTCGCGTGGAAGCGTGCGGAGCCAGCGCGCGCGGCCTATCTGCTCATCGGAACCAGCCTGGCATTTTGGCCCAACGGCTATCCCTGGTATTTCACATGGATCGTGCCATTTTTGTGTTTCTTTCCGAACCCGGCCTGGCTGCTGCTCACTGTTCTGCAGTTCCTGTCCTACAACGTGCTTATCGGCTACGGAATCCTCGGTCAATTCAAATTTGATCCGCTGATCCAGTGGCTGGTCTACACGCCGTTCTACGCATTGCTTGTGGGCGAATGGCTGCTACGGCGGATCCGCTCGAGAACGTAAGAGCACAATCAGCAGGGAGGCAGCGCTATCGGGAAGTATTGACCGGGAAGATTTCAACACGGATAACGCAGAGAAGGGGCTTAGAGCTCAGGGAGAAAATAACACGGAAGAGCAACCGGGGCCGCGTTGAAGCAGGAAGTGAGAAGTCCCGCGCTATGCGGAGCCTTCTGTATGAATCAGGGGACCAGAACAATCTTGCCGTGGGCTCCGGGAGCGAGAACGTCCACATGGGCCTTCACCGCCTCTTTCAACGGGAGTTCTTTCCCCACGATCGGCCGCAAAGCGCCATTTTCAAGCCCGGCCCCGATGGCGGCGTAAATCTCTGCCAACTCGGATTCCGTCGCCGCCCAGAGCGTAAATCCCTTAGCTGTGCCCCGCCGCCCCATCAGGTCGCGTGGATTGATATTGATCTCGCCTCGGTTGCCGACGATGATCACTCGGCCATTCATGGCGAGCAGCTTCAGGTCGGTGGAAAGATTCACATTCGCGAGCATTTCGAGAATGACGTCCACGCCGCGCCCGCCGGTCGCCTTCATGATCTCGTCGGCGTAACCCGGCTTGCTGTGATCGAAGGCCTGGTGCGCGCCCTCTTTTTTCACCAGGTCCATTCCTTTTTGCGTGCCCGCCGTTCCGAACACAGTCATCCCCCTCGCACGGGCAAACTGTACGGCTGCTGTGCCGACACCTCCGCTCGCCCCATGGATCAGCACAGTCTCCCCGGGACGCGCATGCGCATGATGGATAAGCGCGGTGATAGCGGTTCCATACGGAACCCAAACTCCCGCCCCTTGCGCGAAGGAGATTTTTTCGGGCAGGGCATGCACTTGAGATTCGAGCGCCAGGGCATATTCCGCGTAGGCGCCGCTCACTGTCCTCGCGGTGTAAACGCGCGCGCCGGGCTTAACTTTGGTGACGCCTTCCCCCACACTTTCGATGACTCCCGCGGCGTCAGAGCCGGGCGTATATGGCAACGATGGCTTGATGGCGTAAGTTCCGTTGCGCATGTAGGTGTCGTAGGGATTCACGCCCGCGGCATGCACGCGCACCAGGACTTGGCCAGGTCCCGGCTTGGGCGTCGGGATTTCCTGTAATTGCAAAACTTCCGGCCCGCCGAACTGATGCACCTGTATCGCTTTCATAAAAATCTCCCCAAGGCATGTAATTCCGTAAATCGTTGGATGATTTCGTCATCGCGCAGGCAAAATCAAGATACAGGGAAATGGAGCCGACCCCAAAACGAAAAAAGAAAAGCAGCCGGTTCAAAAATGATCGTCGTGGATCAGCGCAGCCGCGGCTGTTCCGTTGGAAGTCTTCGTCCACGCGGTGGTCTGCCAGTTGTCTTTCGATTTTTTCGCAGGAACCCAGGGAGGTAAAGTCTGATTGAAGCGCTCGGCAAGCGCGTAAACGTAAGGTTCGTAAAGCCTGCGAAGTTCCGCCAGCTTCTGATCGGCCTCCGGCGTGGCGATCAACACCGTGCCGTGCTTCGCCACCGTCTCGCGGATGAGGCGTAACACATCCGGAGGGAGCCGATCCTGCTCCGGTGGGCGAGGGACCGCCGAAAAAACTTGGCAAAGGTCAGTGACCGCGTGCCGCGCAATCGCGAAGGTCAATTGTGCCTGCCGGGCACAAAAATCCTCCATTCCAGAAATCGTGAGCGCGCAGGCGTCCAGGATTGCCGTGAGCGAACTGATCCAGGACTGGTTGTCGTGCTGGGAACGAAAATAGGCCAGCACCGGATAAGAGAGATGACTCTCAAGTAGTTGCGCGGACCAGCGCTCCCAATCCTTGAAAAGGTCGCGCAACGCTTCATGGCCTCCGGGAAACGTATGGCGCAGGAGCAATTCGCCGGCGGTGGGAGGTGTGCCGGCTCTGGAATCGAGAAGTACAATCTCCGTCTCGCGCTCGGCGAACGAACCGTAAATAAATGGCAAATACCCGATCAACGCGGCAAGGAAGCCGAATCCAAAACCGGATTCCGCAACCACCAGGAATCGCGAAACACCGGAGCGCGGAACGACGTCACCCAAGCCCAACGTGAAGAATGTGGTGCCGCTAAGGTACAGGTCGGTGTAAAAGCTGGGCGTGCCTCCGGTTAGATTCACGGCCGAACCGGCACCGTATTGCATCATGGCGAAGCTGAGGATTAGTCCGACGGCCCACACCCCGATCAGGAATAGCAGCGAGATCGGCCCGTAAAATCCAAGGAAAGACTCGCGGCGCTTTTTTGACGGGATGAGCCGCGCGTAAAACTTCCATGTTATCCAGGTGAACTGGTAGTAGATGCGCGCCAGACGGAATTTGCGGGTGACGCGGCGAGGCAGGATGATGGCCTCGAAGGCGTCCCAGCTCACAATCAGGAAAATGACGACGCCGGCGATGAACACACCTGGAGCGAGTATCATTCGGGGCCTGCCTCTTTCATCGCGGCTGACGCCGGAATCAAGCGGAGATCGATGTGACCAGCCGCGCGTTCACCGAGATTTCCGTCTTGAAAAGCCTGGAAACGGGGCAACCGGCCTCCGCGCCCTTGACGGCGGCGTCGAACTTGGCCTTGTCGGCATTAGGAATCGTGGCCGCCAGGTCAAGATGGCTCTTGGTGATGGAAAAGCCTTCGCCGACCTTCTCGAGCGAAATCGTGCAGGTGGTCTCCAGCTTCGAAGCGATCATGCCTGCGTCGCCGAGTTGCTTGGAAAGCGCCATTGTGAAGCAGCCAGCATGCGCCGCGGCCAGTAACTCTTCTGGGTTGGTCCCGACGCCGTTTTCGAATCTGGTCGAAAACGAGTACTGCGTCTCTTTCAGTGTGCCGCTATCGGTTGAGATGAATCCTTTGCCGGATTTCAGATCGCCTTGCCAGACTGCGGAAGCTTTGCGTTGCATGGGTGGTATCTCCTTCTTGCTGACTATGGCTGCGGGTCAGACCACTTTGATTCACCAGGGTGGGAGGTGGTTATGCAGCCCGGCCTGAATTCTACCACTTGTGGAAGATGAAAAACGCCGCCAGGGTGATGAAGGCAAACCCGACCAGGTAGTTCCACTTCATCGGCTCGCCGAGGTACATAATCGAGAAAATCGAGAAGACCGAGAGCGTGATTACCTCCTGAATCGTCTTAAGCTGCGCTGCATTGAATTCATACGAGCCAATGCGGTTGGCCGGCACCTGGAAGCAGTATTCAAAGAAGGCAATCCCCCAGCTGATGACGATAACTTTCCAGAGCGCCACGTTGCGGAACTTCAGATGGCCGTACCACGCAAACGTCATGAAAATATTCGAAATGGTGAGAAGAAGAATTGTGCGCATACGCCCGGTCGGCTCCTTGTTTGTTGAAAGCTGGAGATTGGACGTGCGCTATCTTAGCCAAGTTGCGAAGCAACGAGAATTAGAAATAATCCGCTAAACGTTCAGGCTGAGAGAGACAAGGCCCGGCGGCGTGGCGGGCATGATAGGCGGGAGCTTGGAACGGTCAACAGGATTGTACAGCGTGTCGCGCTCGACGGGCACGCGGCCGGCGGCGCGGATCAGGCGCTCGAGTTCCCCAAGCGGCGTGAACTCCGACGTCTTTGCGCCGGCGTCGTGATAGATCTTTTCCTCAACGACCGTGCCATCCAAATCGTTGGCCCCGAAGCGCAGCGCGATCTGCGCGATGCTCGGCGTCAGCATGATCCAGTAAGCCTTGATGTGATCGAAATTATCGAGCATCAGGCGCGACACCGCAATGCAGCGCAGATCATCGTAGCCGGTCGGCTTCGGAATGTGGGCCAGAGCCGTGTTATCCGGGTGAAAGGCCAGCGGGATGAACGCGACGAAGCCGTGGGTTTCGTCCTGGGCCTCCCGCAAAAGCACCAGGTGATCCACGCGCTCTTCCACCGTTTCCACATGGCCATATAGCATCGTGGCGTTTGAACGAAGGCCGATACGATGCGCTTTCTTTGCGATGCTCAGCCACATGCGCCCGCTGACCTTATGGTCGCAAATGATTTTGCGCACGCGGGGATGGAAAATTTCCGCGCCGCCGCCGGGACAGGAATCGACGCCCGCTTCTTTCATCTTCTTCAGCGTTTCCTCGATGGTCAGCTTCGCGATGCGTGCGAAATAGTGCACCTCCACCATCGTGAACGCTTTCAGGTGCACATGCGGATGCCGCTGCTTAAGCCCGCTGATCATCTCCAGAAAATGGTCGAACGAAAGATCCGGGTGCAGCCCGCCCACAATGTGAAACTCCGTCGCGCCTTCGCGCACGCCCTGTGCCGCGCGCTGGTAAACCTCTTCCAGCGCGTAGGTGTACGCGCCGGGAGCGTTGGGATCGCGCCCAAACGCGCAAAGCTTGCAATGCGCCACGCAGACGTTGGTGGGATTGATGTGGCGATTCACGTTGTAATAGGTGACGTTGCCGTGGCGCTTTTCCCGCACATAGTTCGCCAGCCAGCCAACCGCAAGAAGATCCGGTGAGCGGAACAGTGCGACGCCATCTTCAAACGAGAGGCGTTCCCCGGCCAGCACCTTGTCGGCGATGGGTTTCAAAGTTGCGTCGTTAATCGTCGGTTCAGTCAAGATTTGCTCACTAATTTGGTGCTAGCGCAAAAGCTAACGGCACGCTTCTAATTTAATTGTAACCAAAATTCACTCAGTGGTGCCGACTGACTTGCTGCCAGTCCAAATCCCCACAAAACCCGGCACAGTTATGGTGGCAATCAAAACTACGGCCAGCCAAAGTGCGTTGAGAGATACTCCAAACAAAAGCTCGTGTTCGAACGTTAGGTCTGTGAACGCATCCCAAAGTTCTCCCAGTGGCGTTAGAAGTGCCACCATGAGTAGGAGCGGAATTCCCAGAAAGATTCCATACCTTAGCCATAATATGCGAATAGACCTGCTCGACAACTTCCCCATGGTGTAAGAGAACCAGCCAAAGGAGGCCATCATTGCGAGAGCCAGGATCTGCCTGACAAGCAACACCGGACTTGTTGCCTCCGATTTAGCCTTTCCATATCGCCGCCGCGGCGCCCCAGAACAACAGGAACAACATACTAATATAGCCGTTCACGGTGAAAAACGCAGCGTTCAGCTTGCTCAGGTCGTCAGCCTTCACCAGTGAGTGCTCATACCCCAAAAGCGCGGCCACCACAGCGATTCCTACCCAGGCCGGCCAGGGCAGCCCAAATCCATACGCCAGCCAACTGAGCAGCACGACCACGCCAAAGTGCATTACTCGCGCGATCAGCAAAGCGTTGGCAATTCCGAATCGTTTTGGGATGGAATAAAGCCCCGCGTTCTTGTCGAATTCCACGTCCTGGCAGGCGTAAAGCACATCGAACCCCCCAACCCACAGGGTAACCGCGCCACAGAGAATCAGCACCCGCCAATCGAGGCCGCCGGTAATCGCAATCCACGCCGCTGCCGGAGAAATGCCCAGCGCAAAGCCCAGGAACAAATGAGACCAGTTGGTGAACCGCTTCGTATAGGAATAGAAAAAGAGAATCGCAATGGCCACCGGCGCCAGCTTCAGCGCCAGCGGATTCAATTGCCACGCGGCAACGAAAAACACCACGACCGCAAGAAGTGTAAAAGTCCATGCGAAAGAGATGGAAAGCGCCCCAGTCGCCAGTGCCCGCGTCTTCGTGCGCGGATTCTCCTTGTCGTACCGCACATCCGCGATCCGGTTAAGTGTCATCGCCGCGGAACGCGCCGCCACCATCGCTACGACTATCCACAAAACCTGCCGCAGCGTAGGCCAGCTGTGCAGCGTCGAGCGCGCCGCCAGCAAAGCTCCCGTCAACGCAAACGGCAGCGCAAACACCGAGTGCTCAAACTTGATCATTTCCAGAACAGTACGAATCCGCCCGGCCATCTTCAACTCTCCGCTTTCTTCGATGCGGCGCTGCCCGTCCAGCGAAACATTTTTTCCTGCGGCAACCCGGCTTGCGCCAGCACGCGGCAGACGTACTGCGTCACCAGGTCGTCGATGGTTTTTGGCATGTGATAAAAGGAAGGCATCACCGGCATGATCACCGCGCCAGCCGCTTGCGCCCGCAGCATGTTTTCCAGGTGAATGCGATTGAATGGTGTGTCGCGCACGCAGAGAATCAGCTTGCGGCCCTCCTTCAGCATCACGTCGGCCGAGCGGGCCATCAGGTCATCGCAGGTGCCGCAGGCGATCGACGCCAGCGCGCCGACGGTGCAGGGAATCACAATCATGGCGTCCACGCTGTAGCTGCCGGAAGCGATGGATGCGCCCACGTCCTTATTGGAAATGACCTCAATCTTTTTGGGTGTGCGGCCAAGAACGCGTCCCGGGAGTTTTTTCAAATCGCCCGAGGTGATGCGGAGCTCCTCCGCAAAAAGCCGCTGCCCGGTTTCCGTCACCACAAGATGAATACGGCCCACGCGCGGATCGTCCTCCAGCATCGAGAGCGTTTTCTGCGCGAAGACGGCGCCGCTGGCTCCGGTCACACCCACGGTAATCGTTTGTCCCTTGATAGAAGGCATGGAATTATCTGCGGTTCTTTCAGTCTCGCAGTGGCTTTCAGACAAGTCAAGCTTAGCGGTGGCGTTGCGGCGATGTTAAGATGCGTAGCGGTCAAACGCAATGAAAACCGATGAACTTTTGAGACTTTTGCAGGCAGTGGAATCGGGGAAACTCGCGCCTGAAGCAGCGCTGGCCAGGCTGAAACATTTGCCGTTTGAAGATATCGGATTCGCCAAGGTGGATCATCACCGGGCGCTGCGGCAGGGGTATGCGGAAGTGATTTTCGGCAAAGGGAAGACGCCCACGCAGGTTGCAGAGATCGTGCGGGCCATGGTTTCAAAGAAAGCCTCGAACCACAATGTGCTGGTCACCCGCGCGGATGCCAAAATATTTGCCGCTGTGAAGCGAGTCAGCCGCGGCGCGAAATTTCATCCGCTTTCCCGCGTGATCAGCATCGAGCGAAGCAGGGAAATTTCGGGGAAGGGAACGATACTGGTCGTTTCCGCCGGTACCAGCGACATCCCGGTGGCCGAAGAAGCCGTGCTCACCGCGCGGGTGATGGGAAACCGCGTTGAACAACTTTTTGACGTTGGCGTCGCCGGGATTCACCGTTTACTGGAGCATCGCAGCGAGCTCACCGAAGCGCGAGTAATCATCTGCGTAGCAGGAATGGAAGGCGCGCTGCCAAGCGTCGTGGGCGGGCTCGTCGGGATTCCAGTGATCGCGGTGCCAACCAGCACCGGTTACGGCGCAAGCTTCGGCGGTGTGGCCGCGCTGCTCGGCATGCTGAATTCCTGCGCGTCGAACGTGACCGTCGTAAATATCGACAATGGTTTCGGTGCGGCGTGCGTCGCGTCGTGCATCAACCGGCTCTAATCAACTATTTCTCAACAGGACTTTCATCACGCCACGCTTTTGGGCCTGCGCAATGGCTTTGGGCGCATCCTTCAGCGCGAACGTACGGGAAATGAGCGGCGCGGGATCCACTTTGCCGGAGCGAAGCAGCGCGATGGCTTTGGCAAACGGCCCGCAGCGCGAGCCGACGACGGTAATCTCCTTCACCACGATTGGCCAGGTCTCTACCGGCTCCGCGCCATGGAAGGTCGATTTGAGCAGCAGCGTGCCGCGCGGCTCAGTCATCCGCTGCGCAAGCGCCAAGCCCGTCGGCGAGCCGGTTGCTTCCACGACAATCGGAAAATTTTCCTTCACGCGCGTTAAATCACCGGCATCTCCGCGAACTCGCTTTGTGGCGACGCCCGCCCTCCGCGCCAGAGCTAGCTTGCTGCCATGTTTCCCGTAGAGAATAGCGCGTAAACCCGCGGCCCGCAGCACTAGGGCGATCAACTGTGCGAGCTTTCCATCGCCCAACACAGCTGCACTGGAATACTTTCGAATCTCGATCTGATCGAGAATCTGGCACGCCGCGGCGAGCGGCTCGATAAACACAGCCTTCTCGTCGCTCACGATCGACGGCACAAGATGCAGATTTTCCAGCGGCAGCGTCAAATATTCGGCAAATGCGCCGTCGTGCGCCACGATTCCCAGTACGGTCCGCCGCGCGCAGTGCGTCTTCAGCCCGCGCTTGCAGAAATCGCACACCGGCCGTAATCCATACGCCGCACAGGCCACATTGATTTCGCCCGCCACGCGCTTGCCCACCCACTGCTTCTTCGTCCTCGCGGAAGCGCCGGCGACCTCCACGACCTCGCCGACAAATTCGTGCCCAGGCGTGCCTCGAAATGCGTGGTATCCACGCAAAATCTCCACGTCTGTATTGCAAATTCCGGCAAGCCGCACGCGAACGAGCGCCCAACCTGTCCGCAGCCTGGGAAGGGGCTTGCGAACCTCGGCCAGCTTCTTGCCTCGCACTACAAAGCTGATCATCTTCATTTCACGTTTCGGATTTTTCCGACAGGCTGCGACGTCTTACCATCGCCATGCGTTCCAGCAAATCCAATATCACAACAGTTGAAAGCAAGGCTTAGCTCAGCGCCCGGATGAGTGTTTCCGCGAGAGCAGGCTCCTGTTCCGGGAAAACCGTGCGCAGATCAATAAGCAGCCGGTCGTCCTCAATCCGGCCAATTACGGGAGCCACGCTTGCGCCCGATCGCAAGCGAATCTCCAGTTCACTCGCGGAATGGCGCGCACTCGCAATTCGCAGCACCTTCGTCGGCAGCGATTGCGCGGGCGTAGAACCTCCTCCAACAAGCGATCGCCCGTCGACGATTTCGACTTCCGCATCGGCGTCGGCAATTTTTGTCGCCAACGTTTTGTAAAACGCTTCCGTGCGCGCGGAAATTTCCTCGAGGTTTATCTGCATCATCCGCAGCGCGGGAATTTCCTTCCACGCACCGCGAAGATACGCGCGCAACGTCGCTTCCATCGCGGCAATCGTCAGCTTGTCCACCCGCAACGCCCGAAACAGCGGGTGGCGGCGCACTTTCTGCACCAGATCTTTTTTCCCGGCGATGATGCCCGCTTGCGGCCCGCCCAGCATCTTGTCGCCGCTGAAGAGCACCAGCGAAAATCCCGCCTCTACGCTCTCCCGCGCAGTCGGCTCATTGATCCCCGCGGACGAAAGATCCACCAGGCAGCCGGAACCCAGGTCTTCCACCACGGGAAGGCGGCTGCGCTTGCCGAGCGCAATCAACTCCGCGACTTCCGGCTTCTCCGTAAATCCCGACACCGTGAAATTCGAAGGGTGTACGCGCAAAATCACGCATGTCTTTTCATTGATCGCGTTCTCGTAGTCGGCGATCCGCGTGCGATTCGTAGTGCCCACTTCACGAAGCATCGCGCCGCTCTGCTCCATAATTTCCGGGATGCGGAACCCGTCGCCGATTTCGATCAATTCGCCGCGCGAAACAATCACTTCGCCCCCACGCGCCAGCGCAGCCAGCGTCACCAGCACAGCCGCCGCGCAGTTGTTCACCACGATCGCCGCTTCCGCGCCCGTCAGCCGCTCGATCAGCCGGGAGGTGTGAACGTCGCGCTTGCCGCGCGCCCCGGCGGCAACGTCGTATTCAAGATTCGAATATTGCGTCGCGGTTTGCCGGAACTCTTCCAGAATCGCGGCGGGCAGTGGCGCTCGCCCCAGGTTCGTGTGCAGGATCACGCCGGAGGCATTGATCACGCCGCGCAGCGAAGGCGCCAGCGCCTGCTCGACACTCCCCGCAACGCGCAGTTCAATCGCATCCACGGCAAGTTGGGATTCCTCAATCGGCTCGCCCGAAACAATTTCCCGCCGCAATTGCGCCAGAACGCCGCGCACCATCTCCACCAGGAAGCCGCGTT